>VFQS010000034.1_pt1 | contig 209226 bp, 179 predicted proteins | sample 3512361 | NCBI WGS metagenome assembly VFQS01 (sample SAMN10412375, study PRJNA504923) | tailings metagenome | isolation source: Relicate 1 Philex TSF3 active mining | place: Philippines | reverse complement strand
CTGCAATTTGCTCAGGTGAAGCGTTATTGGCATTGCCAACGAGTTCGAATAATGGTATTACTGGAACATGGTCTCCAGCATTGAATAACACAGCCACCACAACTTATACTTTTACGCCAGATGCGGGTCAATGTGCAACTACAACTACAATGACTATTACTGTGAATCCTGAAATTACACCAACCTTTACTCAAGTAACTGCAATTTGTTCAGGTGATGTGTTATCGGCATTGCCAACGAGTTCGAATAATGGTATTACTGGAACATGGTCTCCAGCATTGAATAACACAGCCACCACAACTTATACTTTTACGCCAGATGCGGGTCAATGTGCAACTACAACTACAATGACTATTACTGTGAATCCTGAAATTACACCAACCTTTACTCAAGTAACTGCAATTTGCTCAGGTGAAGCGTTATTGGCATTGCCAACGAGTTCGAATAATGGCATTACTGGAACATGGTCTCCAGCAATGAACAACACAGCCACCACAACCTATACCTTTACACCAGATGCTGGTCAATGTGCTACTACAACTACAATGACTATTACTATAAATCCAAGTATTATACCCAGTTTTACACAAATAAATTCTATATGTATTGGAGCAACTTTATCTAATTTACCAACAACTTCGAATAATGGAATTTCAGGTTATTGGCAACCTGCTCTAAATAATTTAGCAACAACAACTTATACTTTTACACCAAATACAAGTCAATGTACTACTACTACAACAATGACTATCGTAGTTCATCCATTACCAATAGTTACACCAAGTGTTACTACGCAAAGTTTTTGTTCGGGAGAAATGACTAATATTAATTTAATAAGTGATGTTTCAAATTCAGCATTTTATTGGACAGCTACAGGCACAAGTGTTACAGGACAATCGGGATCGGTTACTGGTTCAGGCGCTACAAGTATTAATCAAACTTTAGTACTCAATCCTAATGTAGTTAGCCCAGGTCAAGTAACGTATTCTATTGTAGCAGAAGCTAATGGGTGTTTAGGTGCTCCTGTAACTGTTGTGGTTACGGTAAATCCTATTCCAAATGTAATTTTAAGTCCAGCTTCTCTTACTCAAACCATTTGTTCAGGCGAAACTACAAATATTTCATTCTCAGGTGCTATTAATAATACTGTTTACTCTTGGAGCGTAGTAAGTAGTGTAGGTGTGAGTGGTGCATTTAATGGCGTTGGCACATCTATTAATCAAACGCTTACTTCCACAGGTCTTTCTCAAGGGACTGTAGTATATGAAGTAACGCCAAGTTTAAATGGCTGTACAGGAACTCCTCAAAGAATTACAGTTACTGTAAACCCTGTACCTGTTGCAATAGGACCAGCATCACATCGTGAATTATGTAGTGGAGAATCTACTGATATTACAGTTTCTACCTTCAATGTGGCTACAGTATTCAATTGGACAGTAGAGCCTAATGGTGTATCAGGAGCAAGCGCAGGAACAGATACTGGTTTATCAATAAATATAGCACAACCATTAACCACTACTGGTAATGTAAGAGGTTATGTAGATTACATAATTACTCCAGTGTTAACAGGCTGTTCAGGTATACCTATCACGGTAAGAGTATATGTGAATCCGTTACCTGTGGTTTCCTTAACTGATGGTACCATTTGTGTGGATGCAGCAGGAGTTCCGTTCCAAAGCTACGAATTGGATTCAGGATTAAATGATGTAGATTATGATTTCGTTTGGACTTTTGATGATGGAACAATACCAGCCGCAATAATTCCAGGAGCAACCAGTGCTACTTATACTGCAACTGCAGTAGGAACTTATACCGTAGTGGCAACTAATAGCACTACTAATTGTGTTTCCAATATAGCCAGTGCAGTCGTAACGGCAACAAACCCTGCAACAAGCTTAACAGTAACGCAAAGCGAATACTTTAGCGACAATGCTATACTCACGGTTAATGTAACAGGTGGCAACGGAACATTATTGTATCAATTAGATCAAGGCGTGTTACAAGAATCAAATGTATTCACTGGAGTAACAGGCGGATTACATACCATTACAGTAGTGGATACCCAAGGATGTACTTACTTGACTCAGGAAGTATTAGTAATTGATTATCCGAAATATTTCACACCAAACGGGGATGGTCATAACGACACTTGGAACATTACTGGAATGGATCAATCGGATGCTAAATTATTCATCTTTGATCGCTATGGAAAATTAGTAAAACAAATTGTACCTTCTACACTTAGTAACGGATGGGATGGAACGTATAACAATGTACCAATGCCTTCAACCGACTATTGGTTTACATTAGATTATACAGAAAATGGAACTCAAAAACAATTTAAAGCCCACTTTTCTTTGAAACGTTAAAAAAAAGAGGAATTTAATTCCCTCTTTTTTTTATATTGAATTCACAAAATACTTTCCAACTTTCTGAAAATTTCGTAATTTTACCTCAAACATCACCTATTAAATTATGGAAACGCATTTTGAAAGCAATCCCCTGATTGACAGATTACCAAAACATTTAAAGCAATTCATCAAACCGCAAGTATATGATGACTACACGCCTATCAACCAAGCCGTTTGGCGCTATGTTATGCGTAAAAATGTAGATTATCTTTCAAAAGTTGCTCATAATTCTTACCTCGAAGGTTTACAAAAAACAGGTTTAGAAATCGATAATATTCCAAATATGTATGGAATGAATCGTATCTTAAAAGAGATTGGTTGGGCTGCCGTTGCAGTTGATGGTTTCATTCCTCCCAATGCATTTATGGAATTTCAAGCGTATAACGTTTTAGTCATTGCTTGCGATATTCGCCAATTAGAACACATCGAATATACACCAGCTCCCGATATTATTCACGAAGGAGCAGGCCATGCGCCTATTATAGCTAACCCAGAATATGCAGAATATTTAAGACGATTTGGTGAAATTGGTTGTAAAGCAATTTCTTCAGCCCGAGACTATGAATTGTATGAAGCAATTCGTTTACTTTCGATTTTAAAAGAAGCAGAAGATACTCCTGAAGAAGCAATTAAAAAAGCCGAAGAAAAAGTTGATTTCTTGCAAAATAATATGGGTGAATTATCCGAAATGTCACGGATAAGAAATTTACATTGGTGGACGGTTGAATATGGCTTAATTGGCACAGTTGACGATCCAAAAATATATGGTGCAGGTTTACTTTCCTCTATTGGAGAAAGTGCTTGGTGCATGACAGATAATGTAAAGAAAATTCCATACGATATTTCAGCAGCAGACCAAAGTTTCGATATCACAAAACCACAACCTCAACTGTATGTAACTCCTGATTTTGCTCATTTAAGCTCAGTTCTTGAAGAATTTGCAAATAAAATGGCATTACGAACAGGTGGTTTATCAGGTATACTAAAATTAATTAATTCAACAGCATTAGGAACAATTGAATTGAGTACTGGATTACAAATTTCTGGTGTGTTTAGCAATGTAATTGAAGACGAAGGAAAACCAGTTTATGTTCAAACTTCTGGAAAAACTGCATTATCTTACAGAGAAAAAGAACTGGTAGGTCACGGAACTGAATATCATGCAGAAGGTTTTGGTTCGCCAATAGGAAAATTAAAAGGCATTAATTTGGCTATTGAAGAAATGAGTCCACGAGATTTACGTGCTTACGACATTTATGAAGGCGAGCAAGTGACTTTAGAATTTGAAGGAAACATTAAAGTTACAGGTGAAATAGTTACAGGAACACGCAATTTGCAAGGTGAAATCTTATTAATTAAATTCAAAAATTGTACAGTAACACATAATGACACTGTTCTTTTCCAACCAGAATGGGGAATTTATGACATGGCAGTTGGAAAAAAAGTAATTTCTGCTTTTTCAGGTCCGGCCGATGTAAATAGTTTTGATATGATTAATCACGTTCCATCATCGCAAACGATTAAACAGAAAAAATCAGCAGAAAGAGAAGAATTAGAGAAATTATATGCTAATGTGCGAACAATTAGAGAGAAAAATTCGGCAGCAATTACTTTAAAAGAAGCTTTCGCAGCAGTAACTTCTGGTCATCCAAATGATTGGTTACTTTCGGTAGAAATTGCAGAACTTGCTCAAAAAGAAGGGAATTCTGATTTAGTCAACAAAGTTTTAAATCATTTAGAAAATGTAAAAACTAATCGCCCTGAAATTGCGCATTTGATTATTAATGGATTGGAATTGATTTTTGAGAAAGCAAATGCTTAATGGTAACAATTGTTACTGAAGAATATATCGTTCTAAATTATCTTTGCTAAAAAAATAACATTTATATGGGACTATTAGATTTTTTAGGAATTGGAAATAAGGCAAATGATGTGCAAGAATACATTCAAAAAGGAGCAATTATACTTGATGTAAGAACACCTGATGAATTCAAAGAAGGACACATTAAAAACTCGAAAAATATTGCTTTACAAGTTTTAAATGGTAATATTGAGACAATTAAAAAATGGAATAAACCTATTATAGCATGTTGCCGTTCAGGTATGAGAAGCGCGCAAGCTACTTCGATTTTAAACCAACATGGCATTGATTGTATTAATGGTGGCGGATGGACTAGTTTAGAAAATAAATTATAAATCAAATCCCGAAATATTTCGGGATTTTTTACTTAAAAGGATGACGCTGTTGCCATTGAAGTGTTGGTTCTAATTTTTTAAAAATTAGAACCATAAAACGGTTAATGAGCTTATTGGTATGAAAAATAAACCCTGACATATGAACCGGTGTTGCTCCTACTGAACTTTTAATCTCTAAAGCTGTCCGACCAAAAATAATGCGGTCAAAACCATTTTCTATCCCATAAGTCGTCATGTTGTACAACATATTCAAATACAACATATTTTCTTTTTGAATGGTTTCATCATAGCCTAAAAAATAGGTTTCTAACGTTTTGTCATTCAATAAAAGGGTATGAAACCCTACTAATTTTCCATTTAGAAAATATCCAAAAATTTGAAATCGATTACCGCATTGTCCTTTTAGAGTTGAAAAATGATTCTTGGATAAGAAAAACGTGTTGAAAGGTGCATTTTTAGCTACGTAGTAATATAAATCATATATCTTTTTTTCATCTTGAAGCACTTCTTCATACGAAAGATTCTTCACTTGAATGCCATCAAACTTTTTACGAGCTCTTTTGAATTGGTCACGATATTTTTTTGAAAGTACAGCTACATAATCCTCCAAAGATTTCCAATTTTTATCTAAATAGAAAATCATATTGGGTTGTGTATTGAATTCATACATGTTCGAAAAACGATATTTTTTCAATTCTAACGAACAATGATCATAAAAATCTTTAAACGAAACCAAATGAATTGAAATTCCTTTTTTCTTGAAGTATAATGTAATTTCATTGGCACTTTGCAATAGAATTTCACTTATGCATTCAAAATCAATTTCTTTTGAAAAAGAATAACCATTTTGCCCCGTAATCATGTTATTACCAAGAAAAAGAGTGTGTGAAGCAAAGTTTTTGAAAACAAAATTTCGAATTGCCGTCTTCAAACATTTATCGCGTTCACCAAAGGATTCTAATTTATTCAAATCTAGATATTGCGCCAAAGAAACACCAATAAGTTCTGAATTTTCAAATATTCCTATATAAAAACACTCCATATTAACTGGAGCCGATTTCTCTAAAACCTTTAAATAAGGAGTTTGGAGAAAAACATTGCGCTGAGCCACAATGTCCCATAGTTTTGGTAATTCGTTAACCGAATTGTATATCTTAAATGTTATTCTGTCCAAAATAAAAAAATAAATCGCACCACAAATGTAGTGCGATTGTATTCAAATTAAATGTTAAATTATTTCCAACCACAGATAATAGCACCCATAATAGTCATTACTATTATCCAATAACCAGAAGTTATTGCTGCATATTTGAAGGATTTTTGCTCAAATAAACAATTAGTAGCTATTGAAGGGACAACAATAAATAAAGCTGCAAAAAAGCCATGTAAAGCACCATGTCCAAAACTTCTAAACATATGTCCATGAACTTGCATATAGGCAATAAATGCTTCATCCTTTTCATTTCCGCCAGCTAGTTGCAAAGCGCCTATTTGATGAATCACTAACGTTGGCATCATAAATGCTAACATAAATGCAAATACAAATGTGAGCCCGAATACTTTCAGCATACTACTCTGCCTGGCTTTCTCTTCGGTCATTCCGATTTCATTCATCCAAATGGTTCCAAAAACTTTTGGATTGTACCAAATAAATCCGACTAAAAAACTTGATAACGCTGCCACTAAAACAGCTAAATAATTCATTTCCATATTATTATAGTTATTGGTTAGTTATTCAAAAATAATAAAATTAATTGAATACAGTTGCGGCAGGAACCAACTTTCTATTAAAATCCCAAAGTGCTTGATTTTCCCATGAAGAACCATTTGTAGCTTGATTTCCTCGAAAAGCTATCCATTCTGTCCCCCAATAACAAAAACCTAATCCGTTTGGAGTATTTTGAACTGTAGTCTTAATTTTCTGCAAAAAATCTCTTTGCCCTTCTAGTGTTGCAGAATAATTTGGATGCAGTTGATTAGTTAAACCAATAACATTATTAGTCCAATCATTCCAACCTAAAGTAAATGGATAAGAAGTTTCGGCAACTAACACCTTTTTATTATAGGTTTGGCCCAAAGTGGTCATTGTTTGTTGCAAAGCATTGAAATCGGTTCCATGCCAAATAGGATAATAAGACAACCCAATATAATCGTAATCAATTGCTGCAGTTTTTGAAAAAAACCATGAAGCACCTTCAATTCCTGCAAAATGTATCATAATTTTAGTAGAAGGACGTTCTGAACGAATTACCGAACTTGCTGCTGCTAATAGCGAAACAAATTGAGATTCATTCGAACTTAAATTTCCTTCGGGATAAATGAAACCATTGTTAATTTCGTTCCCAATTTGGAATATATCAGGCTGAATTTCAGATACTATTTGAGCGGTGTAATTTTCAAATTGAATTTTTAGTTGATTAAACGTTAAATTGTTCCATGCTTGAGGCTTTATTTGATGACCAGGATCGGCCCAAGTATCAGAATAATGGACAGTTAACCAAACTTTCATACCTAAATTTTTAACACGTTGTGATAAAATTTTCACTTCGTTAAAACTAGATTGATTATCGGTTGGTGTATGCCAAAGACGAATTCGAATAGTATTACATCCTGATTTTTTGAGTGTCAACAACGCATCCTCTGCAACCATTTGGCTGTTATAAAAGATAGTTCCTTCAGATTCTATTAAAGGCAAAAAAGACATATCTGCCGCCTTGATAAAATCATCGGTTTGAACAGTTGCTTCCTCTTTATTACATGAAAAAGAAAAAAGAATCAGTAATAAAAATATGATTTTGAATATATTTCTCATACTGTAAATATACTAAAAACAATTATTCGCTTGCTACTAATTTTGAAGCACTACGGTATAAAAATTCATTATAGATGTGTCTTCTGGCAAAACGACTTGGCGATTCGGCATTGACCATTTTAATGTAGGTTACTTTTGGCACACTAAAATATTCGTAATTACTTCCATCTAAAAATGAAATGTACAACACTCCATTATCCATATAGAAATCTTGAATATTTACTGTTGAAGTCGTTTTTTGATAGATCTCTTTATTTTTTTCTTGCGTTTCAGGAGCAATACTTACCAAAAAATGATACGCTTCAATAATATTTTTGCTTCTTTCTTCAGCTGCTAAACGCTCAACAGGATCAGCAATGGTATCAGGATGATCTTCCTTCATGCTGTTCCTGTAAATTGTTTTAAGCTCTTTTAACGTAGCTGTTTTTGTAACGTTGAGTAATTTTCTGTACTCCGCAATTTTCTTTGGATTCATAATATAAAAAAATAAAAGCCACTCATTGCTGAATGGCTTACTTAGTAGCGGGAACAGGACTCGAACCTGTGACCTTCGGGTTATGAGCCCGACGAGCTGCCTACTGCTCTATCCCGCGATTTGTGAGTGCAAATATACAACGAATATGTTTAAAAGCAAGTAAATTTTAAAAAAATATTTATTTCTTCTATTCGGCTGATATACCTACCTTTGCAGGATTAAAAATAATAAAATGGAGCACAGAGCAGGTTATGTTAACATCATTGGCAACCCAAATGTTGGAAAATCAACCCTTATGAATGCATTTGTGGGCGAACGTCTTTCTATCATCACATCGAAAGCACAAACCACAAGACATCGTATTTTAGGAATTGTAAATGGCGATGATTTTCAAGTATTATTTTCAGATACGCCCGGAATTATAAAACCAGCTTATGAGTTACAAAATTCGATGATGGATTTTGTAAAATCGGCTTTTGAAGATGCTGACATTTTAGTATATATGGTAGAAATTGGCGAAAAAGAACTAAAAGACGAAGCTTTTTTTAACAAAATTATTCATTCTAAAATTCCCGTTTTATTGTTATTAAATAAAATCGACAAATCAAATCAGGAACAATTAGAAGATCAAATGCAATTGTGGAAAGAAAAAGTACCAAATGCCGAAATTTATCCTATATCTGCATTAGAGAATTTTAATGTGCAAACCGTTTTTGATCGCATTATCGAATTACTTCCTGTTTCTCCAGCATTTTATCCTAAAGATGCTTTGACCGATAAACCAGAACGTTTCTTTGTTAACGAAACCATTCGCGAAAAAATCTTATTAAATTACGACAAAGAAATTCCGTATGCCGTAGAAATTGAAACAGAAGAATTTATTGAAGACAATAACATCATTAGAATTCGTGCCGTAATTATGGTAGAACGCGATACGCAAAAAGGAATCATCATTGGTCATAAAGGTGCTGCTTTGAAACGTGTTGGCATTCAAGCCAGAGAAGATTTAGAAAAATTCTTTGGCAAACAAATCCACTTGGCTACATACGTTAAAGTAAATAAAGATTGGAGAAGCAGTGCTTATCAATTAAAACGTTTTGGGTATAACCAGAAGTAGAGTTGGGAGTTGAAAGCTGGGAGTTTGGAGAAACAAAATAATCGCTCTGTCAGTTCGAGTGATTTTTAAAAGAAAAAATTTCAATTTTTGATTTTAAAAATTGTATCGAGAACTATAGAAACGAAATCAAAGTTCTACAGTTCTCGATATTTTTTTGTACTAAATCTTAGGTCTTCCAAATAAAAAAACTCAAAATGACGGTTTTGGAATTATGTTTCCATTTGAATTGTAATTGACACTAGAATTAATCGCTACTCCAACACCCGATTCATTAAATCTTCTAATTTATGCATTTGTGGGGCGCACTTTTTTCGATTAATTCGGGCTTGAAAATAAAGCAACATCCAAAGAATGGTCATAAAAAACATCATCGACAAATCAATAACTACCGATTGTTTTAAACTCCAATGAGAATAAGCCATCATTGAAAAAATCAAGAAAACACCTCCTACGAAGAAATGTAAAAACATAAAAAAAGTCCAAACCGTTTGATCGGGTCCAAACAACCCTTTTACATGGGTAGTTTGATCTTCGTTTACAGATAATTCAATATGTAAATGAGGTGAATAATACTTTCGTTTAGCTAATGTGATGAAAAAGAATATATGATGATCTGAAACCTTTATTCGGTAATCTTCTTTTACTTCCTCTTTTATTTTATGCGCATTTTCCAAAATATCGACTATAGATTTTGGAATGTCTTTTTGAAATCGAGGGCGTAATTCTATACTATTTTCAATATCCATGCGTATCAATTTTAAAGCTAATATAAACATTTTTTAACAATTGTTGATTGCATTTTACATTTAGCCCAGATTACCTCACAAGTTTTACTTTTTTATTTGAGTTCGATGAATTTCATTTGTAGTGAAAATCCTTTTTGTTTTGATAAAACAAAAAGATTGAAACGAATAGCTGAAAAAAGCTCCAAAAAAAATCGTACTTTTGCCCATTCAAAATATGATTATGAATAATATTGTTGCCATTGTAGGTAGACCTAATGTTGGGAAATCCACCTTTTTTAATCGTTTAATTCAGCGTAGAGAAGCTATTGTTGACTCGGTAAGCGGTGTTACACGTGATAGAAATTATGGAAAAAGTGAATGGAACGGAAAGGAATTTTCGGTGATTGACACAGGAGGTTATATCAAAGGTTCTGATGATATTTTTGAAGCTGAAATTCGAAGACAAGTAGAATTAGCGATTGACGAAGCAGATGCCATAGTTTTTGTGGTCGATGTAGAAGAAGGTATTACGCCAATGGATGATGAAGTGGCAAAATTACTACGCAAGGTTACCAAACCTGTTTTGTTAGTGGTAAATAAAGTGGATAATGCTATGCGTGAAAAAGACGCAGTAGAGTTTTACAATTTAGGATTAGGCGATTATTATACGATTTCGGGAATGAGTGGTAGCGGAACAGGAGAATTATTGGATAAAATTGTAGAAGTTTTACCCGAACTACCAGATGCTGTTGAAGAGGAAAATCCGTTACCAAGATTTTGTGTGGTGGGAAGACCTAACGCCGGAAAATCATCATTCATCAACGCTTTAATTGGCGAAGATAGATTTGTGGTTACCGACATTGCTGGAACAACACGTGACGCAATTGACACAAAATACAATCGATTTGGATTTGAATTCAACTTGGTGGACACTGCAGGAATTAGACGTAAAGCTAAAGTAAAAGAAGATTTAGAATTTTACTCGGTAATGCGTTCGGTGAGAGCTATTGAGCACAGTGATGTTTGTTTATTAGTCATTGATGCGACTCGCGGATTTGAAGGACAAGATCAAAGTATATTTTGGTTAGCCGAAAAAAACCGTAAGGGAATCGTAATCTTAGTCAACAAATGGGATTTGGTTGAAAAAGACACGATGTCGACACGTGATTACGAAAGAAAAATTAGGGAAGAAATTGCTCCTTTTACTGATGTACCCATTTTATTCGTTTCTGCTTTAACAAAGCAACGATTATTGAAAGCATTAGAAACTGCAGTTGAAGTGTTTGAAAACAGAAAACAACGTATTTCTACGTCAAAATTCAACGAGTTGATGTTGCCTATTATTGAAGCAACTCCTCCTCCTGCATTAAAAGGGAAATATATTAAAATTAAATATTGTATGCAGTTGCCAACACCTACGCCTCAGTTTGTGTTTTTTGCAAATTTGCCACAATATGTAAAAGATCCATACAAACGTTTTATTGAAAATAAATTGAGAGAAAACTACAATTTTAGTGGTGTTCCTATTGATATTTATTTTAGACAGAAATAGTTGAAAAACCGAAGTTCATCTTCGGTTTTTTTTTGATTAGAACGTTTTACTTATTGTAAGAATATTTTTAAAAAGGCAATAAATGTCTTATTTTGATGTTATTAGTTTTTTAACCTACTAAATTTATGAAAAATACCCTATTAACCGTTCTGTTTTACTTTGCTACTTTTTTAGCCTTAGGACAAAATACAATTACCGTCAAAGGAAAAGTTGTTGAAAAAAAATCGTTAATACCGATTGAATCAGCCACTATTTATTTAAAATCGGAAAAAGATTCAACTGTAATAGATTATACTATTTCGGACAAAAATGGAAATTTTGCGCTAGCAACTAAAAAAATCAACACCCCTGTTTTTTTCAAAGTTGCATATACTTCTTATGCTGATTTTTCAGAAAAATTAGAAAATTTACAAGAAAATAAAGACTTTGGAATCATAAAACTAGATGATGACATTAATACCTTATCTGAATTAGAAATTAAAGCCGAGGCTCCTCCAATTACAATTAAGAATGACACTTTAGAATTTAATGCTTCCTCGTTTAAAGTGCGACCCGATGCTAATGTTGAGGCTTTACTTAAACAATTACCCGGTGTAGAAATTGACGAAGAAGGTAAAATTACAGTTAACGGAAAAGAAGTGAATAATATTCTCGTCAACGGAAAACCATTTTTTGGTAAAGACGGAAAAATTGCAACCCAAAATCTACCTGCAGAAATCATTGAAAAAGTACAAGTAACCGACACAAAAACGAAAGAGGAAGAACTCTCTGGACAGGATGCAACTTCAGACGAAAAAACGATTAATTTAACGATCCAAGAAGACAAAAATAAAGGTATTTTTGGAAAATCAAATGTAGGATATGGAACAGATGATCGCTATGAATCTAGTTTGTTGTTTAACTACTTTAAAGATACTCAAAAAATAAGCGTCTTGGGATCTTCAAACAACATAAATTCGATAGGATTTTCAATGGATGAGATTTTTGACAATATGGGAGGTGGAAGAAATAGTTCCATTTGGGTTAATGATAACGGAAGTTTTGGCGTTAACGGCATGCAATTTGGAGGTTCTAGTGGAATTACGCAATCTAACATGATTGGTGTTAATTTTGCAGACGAATGGGCGAAAAAGAAGATTAATCCAAACGGAAGTTACTATTTTTCAAACGCAGAAATGAAAAACAAAAACAGAACTAATCGGATCAATTTACTTCCTACAGGAAATACAAATACGTTAGCAGAATCGAACACAAAATCAATTTCAAACGGACATAATATTGCTATGGATTTTGAAATAAAACTCGACTCAACAGCAACACTATATGTGAGTCCGAGTTATTCGAGTAACGAAATAAAAAACAGCAATTCTGGTTTTGATGCTACGTTTGACGAAAATAACGTTGCCCTAAACGAAAATACAAGCGATAATAATGTTGTAAGTAATAATAAAACCTTTAAAAATAACATTTATTTCTATAAGGAATTAAAGAAAAAAGGACGAGGAATCAATGCTTCTTTTAGTAATGAAAACAACTCGTACAATTCTGATTTACTTACAAAAACGACAACTACCTTTTTTCAATCGGGTAGCGCAAATGATGATCGAAATCAATTTAGAATTGACAACTCCAAGAAAGATGATTTTTCAGCAGAAATTGGCTACTCTGAACCCATTCGCGATTCTTTAGTGCTTAATTTTGAAACAAAATTTAGTTATAATACCTCTTCTGAATCGAGACAAACTTTTGACTTTGATTCAGGATTCAATTCCTATACCAACTTCAATGATGTACTTTCAAATGCAATTGAATCAAATACCTCACGTGTTATTCCTATGTTTGGGGTTAGTATTCGAAAAAAGAAAATTAGAGGTAGTATTTCTATGGGTACCGAAATTATTAATTTTAACAATCAGTCCAACTATTTATCAAATAAAATTGCTGTAAATAAAAACTATATGTACCCTAAAATGAATGGATATATAAACATTACATTAGGTAAATCAAAATCAATATATAGTTATTTTTCCTATGAAGTTAATCTGCCTTCAGCAAATCAAATTCTACCTTTTCAAAACCTAGCTAATCCTTTAAATACGGTTATTGGAAATGCCGATTTAAAGCCCAACGAAAACTATTCAATCTACACCAATTTTAACAATTATGATTATGCTACTCGAAGTGGTTTTTATGCCTACTTTGGCGGAGATTATAATGTGAATCAGATTGTAGCATCAACCACTTATAATAGCGATTTTAAAGCATCAACCACCTATCAAAATGTGAGTAAAGCATACAATTCATATGTTGGATTCAGCTTAAATAAATCACTAAAAAAGGAAAAAAGAACGCTGAAGTATGGATTTGGAATACAATTTAGTTATAATTATGATCAAGGTTTAACAAATGCCGCATTGTATGAATCTAAGGGATTAACTTTAAATCCAAGAGCGAATTTAACGTGGTCTATTGAAGATATTATTAGCATTGCTCCATCCTACAAATACACCTACATTTCAAATGATTACACGAATTATGTGATTGATAATACTAAAAATTTCTTACACAGTGCAAAACTAGAAATAACCAGTTATTGGCCTAAGAAAGTCGTTTTAGGAAGTGACTTTGGATATAACTACAACTCCAATATTGCAGACGGTTTTAAGAAAGATTTTTATTTATGGAATTTAAGTTTAGGGTATAATTTTTATCACGATACATTAACGGCAAAAGTTAAAGTGTATGACGTTTTAAACCAAAACATTAGCGCAACAAGAAGCATTACTCCTACTGCTATTACTGATATGGAAAACACCGTATTGCAACAATATGCGATGTTCTCGTTAACTTATAAGCTTGAAAAATTTGGAGGCAAGAAAAAAGATGATGGTTCGTTTATATTTATGGATTAAAAAAAGAGACCAGTTGGTCTCTTTTTAATTTTTTAAAATGCAGTATTAAAAGATAATGAAATTCCAGTACTTTCTGGAACAAATCTACAGACACCACCAACACAAACCAAACCTCCTCTTTGTCTTCCATAACCCAATGCTATTCTAGTAGCACCTTTTCTATAAGCTCCTCCCACTGTCAAATAATGTTTATTCTTTTCATCACTATCTTTTGTATTACCATAATTTACCATATCCATAGAATAAACAGAGAATTTTTCGTTGAAATTATATTCCATAGAACCTCCAAACCAATTTTTAAAATCGGCATCAGCCCACATGTGTTCTGCATCGATTCGGATTGATTTTGATTTTGTGAAATTATAAATTAATTCACTATAAAATATATGTGTATTAACATCATGAGAAGCATCTTCCACCCATGGTTTATTGTAATATTGATTCACATATAGAAAAGAAGCGCGAGTATTTTCTGAAAACTGTTTTTTTACTTCAATATTGAGATCAGAAAAATATTTTTCACCCACACCGAAGAAATTAGTTTCAAATTTTGCTGGAACTGCTCTATAGGTTCCTGGTAAATTATACCAACTCGCATAGTTTAATGCTACCTTTGTGCCATATTTACCTCCAAATTTTGTGTCTTTAGCAAATTCATAAACCAAATCAATTTGACCTCCTGTTTCCCCAGATTTCATAATTTCATTCGATTTAAACTCAACTCCTGCTTGCGCTTGATATACATAGATGTTTGCCAAATTTGAATGGTGTTGCTTAGTTAAAGCCGGAGTAAAATTAATAACTTTATCAAAATAATCTAAGGACGATTGATTCAAACCAATTGCTTCAGGAATGCGTTCAGAAGTAAACAACATATTTTCTGTTCTTCGTAAAGATAAATCAATTCCTAATCCATCTTTTGCAATACCTAAATTCAATTGAATGGCATTACCTTCATTAATAAAATCATTTGATATTTCGTTTGTAATTCGATTCAATGTAGCATCTTTTGATTTATAATTAGCTTCTAAAGAAGAATAAAAAATTCCTTGTGCAAAAGAAGTTCTAAAAGAGAATGCATTTGTTGTTGGACTAAAACTTGGATTAGCAATAAGCGCTTCGTCAATTTTCTCGTAGCGATTAACATTTGAAAAACCAATTTCTAAATCAGATTCTTGAAAAGAAAAAAAATCTGATAAATTGGCTTCAATATCAAAACCATACAATTGACCCTCAGACACCTTAAAACCAGTTCTTTGTTGTCCATAAAAAGCTTTAAACTTAATATCTTTTGTAGGTTTATAAAATATCTTTCCTCCTCGTAATGCTGTGTTGATTCCTAGCGATCTATCTTCCCAAGCTCGTAAAATCATCCCTGAGCCATACTGTTCATAAAAATATCCAGCAGTAGCTTCAAATTTTTTGGATTTATATTTTGCAAAGTAGGTTGCCACTTCGGTACCTTCAAATCCAGGATAATAATTTAACAATGCCTTTTTTTCATAACTTTCTACTTGCATTCCAAAAGTCCATTTATTTATTTCATAATTCAATTGCAAATAATTATTTGAACGAAAATATTCTGGAGAATTTTCATCGTTTTCGAATTCTAAGTAACGTTGTGCGTTGGATTCAAATCCACCAAAAAATCTTCCTTTATTTTTTTTATCTTGACCATTTACAAAAAGAAATGAAAAACTAAATGCAAGTATATAGGTTAATAATCTCATGAGTTAAAATTGATTTATAGTTCTTTTAATTTGTTAAACAGCTCTTCTTCTGAACCTTGAGAATATCCATTACTAACATATACAATTTTGCTGTTTTTTACAACAATTGTATAAGGAACATTGACAATTGATAAAGCTCTTTTTAACTCTTGATTAGAATCTAACAAAACATTATAAGTCCAGCCTTTACCATTTAAAAATGGTTTTACTCTTTTTTGTGTTCTTGAATCATCAATAGAAACGGCAATAATTTCTACATTTAAAGATTCTTTCCAAGTAGCATATTTTTTATGCATAGCTTCTAATTCATTGATACAAGGAGCGCACCACGTTGCCCAAAAAGAAAACACATAGAGCTTGTCAACTTCATTAAAATCAGTAGAAAGATTTACAGATTCACCAGATATAGCATTAAGTTCTATATTTGGCATTTGACTTTGAGAATATCCGAAAATAGATATAAAGAAAAAGAAAATAATTTTTTTCATGAGGAATAATTAAAAACGGAAATGATTAGAAAAAGCTGTCTAAAATAGTAATTATTTCAGACAGCTTTGTATATATAATTTAAAAAAAACTATTTTTTTACAAATTTAATTGTTTCATTCATTGATTCATTTTTGATATTTACCAAATAAATCCCTGAATTTAAATCAGAAACATTTATTATTGAATTTTCATCAACACCTTCCGATTGTAAAACCACTTTTCCTGTGATGTCGGTAATCATAATTGTTGCATCTTCCAAATTAGCAAATCGAATGTTATTACTTGCTGGATTTGGATACAATTTTACTTTAGCTAAAACATTTTCCTCTAAAGATAATGCATTTGTTGCTTGAAAACTTTGCATTATTTCTTTAGTTGTGGCATTTTGAAGGAATAAAATTACTTCTAAATCTGTATTTTCTTCAATAAAAGCTCCAGTTAAACTCGCAGATATTTGACCGCTAATTGGAGTTCCTGCTGTAGCACTAATTGTTGTTCCACTAGCATTTGGAACCATTTTCATCATAACATGTTTAAAAGAAGTTTCGCCATTTGTTGATGCATTATTCGTAGTTACTTTTTCAATGACTGCAGCGTGTAATACAAAACTTCCTGAAATATATGGTGTAATAGTATAATTTACAACTGCATTCCCACCAGATAAATTTCGGTTAGCTGTTAAACCAAAGTATCCAGGTTTATTAGCTTCAGTAGCTACATGAGTAGTAAGTGCTGCTTGACTATTTGAAGTTGAATACTCTGCTCCATCAATCCATAAACTTGTAATTGCACTTACTCCATAAAAATCTCTTCTAACTCCACCTTCTAAAGTATAGTATGGATCTCCATTTCCTGGCCAGTTCATTTGATAAGCAATATAATTGAAATTTTGATTTTGAGCACTATAATATGGATTAAAAGTACTAGCATTATAAGATGCACATGGGCTACAAGTCGAACTTGTGAATTTTTCTAATAATGGTTTAAACACCGTACTACCTGTTGGTATTTGAGTTGATTTAGATAAAGAATTATTTGAAGGATCAGGATCTGCAGAACCATTAACCAAAGAAACGTTAAAAATTAAATTATACAACCCAGATACCGCATTTAAAGGAATATTATGAGTGAAATTATGCGTTGCGCCAGGAGCAATGTTTATTCCCGTAACATTATAAGTTTGTAAAGCACCTCCATTTGCTTGCCAAGTTACAGTATATGATGTAACATTATTTGTTCCAATATTTTTAATTGTACCAGAATAAGTTTGATTTCCAACCGATATATACGGCTGAACAGCAACTGATTGAAGCAAAATATTGTTTTGCAACATTTTTTCAACTTTAATATCATCAAAAATTATGTTATATTGATCAGATACACCAAAATGTCTAAAGCATAAATAAATTGTTTGACCTGCGTAACTTGATAAATCAAAAGTAATTTCTGTTAATGTGTTAATCCCATCCATTGTTGTTTGTGAATGCAAAGGGGTTGTAGCCGCAGCAACTGTTGGACTAGTAGTCACATACAGCGAATAATTTTCAGCATCCCAATCTGGGTCTTGCGCAGCATGCTTGTAAGATAATTTAATTGGACCTGTGTATGAAGTTAAATTAATGGCCGGAGAAAAGGCATAGTTATTTGGTGAATAAACTACGTTATTATACCAAGAAAAAGAAGCCATAATTCCATTTCCACCTGTTGAGGTTCTAACCCAATTATTTGCCACACCTGTATCTGAATCTTGACTAAACAATGTCCATCCAGAAGCAGTTAAAGTTTGTTCAGCGGTAAAATTTTCCTCATATATTGTTTGTGAAAACAACGAAGAAGAAAGCAATAATAAAAGTAAAATTTTTTTCATATAAAATTCATTTATGTTTATACAAATGTAATTTTTTTTTTAAAACAATTAAAAAAAATGATACTTTTGTTAAAAATTATTTAAATATGAAAAAAATTGAATTCTCATTAATGATGGCATTTTTCGCTGTTAATATAACAAATGCTCAGTTTGTTGTAAATAAAATAGACGGAACACCCTTTACAAATAATGAAATAATTAATTTTACATCACACAGTAGTACTGCATCCGAATTAAAATTTACTGTTCACAACAATTCTACAAATAATTTAGATTTTAGAATACGTTGTACTGGACTTTCAAACAACAATGGATCTAATTTCCAATTATGTTGGGGTGGTGAATGCATTCCAAGTGTAGCAGTTAATGAGATATACCCAAATTATCAAAACATAATTAATGCAGGTGCAAATACGGTTGGACTAAATGATAGTTTTAAAAATTTTAATCCAGGTGATGGAGCTAATTACCCTATGGATTTTTTATTTAGATTTTTTACAAGAGATTTGAATGGGAATACTGTTGGAACAAGCTTCAATATTACCTACCGTTACCAAGGGCCTTTGAGTATGGAGCAAAAAGACAAACTTAGTACAATGGGTGTTAAAGTATTGAATAATGTAGCCAATCAATTTATTGGCTTAGAAATTTCTAAACCTGTTCAATATGAAATACTAAATTTACAAGGACAAATTATTACCACTGAAAATATAACAGAGGATACAAACATAGATGTGTCAAATTTCCAAACAGGTTTATATTTCTTGAATTTCAAAAGCCCAGAAGGATTGTATGATGCTGTAAAAATCTTCAAAAAATAATCTAAATGAAATATTTCTACTTATTGCTTATTTTTTCGCTTATAGGATGTTCTAAAGAATATACCATTGAAGAATCAATTGATGGTTTGATAATATCTTCTAATGCTACTACCCGAATTATTAACCAAACTACAACATTGCACTTGACAAAAAACAATGGTGATGACGTTACGGCAAATACAACCTTTTATGTCAATGGAGAAGCATTATCATCCAATACCTTTACAAAAAATCAAGTAGGAGTATACATTATTGAAGCCAAATACAATGGCGTTGAAGCTGAAAACACACTAGAAATAACATATCATGATGGTTCTTTAATTGCTTTTAAAAGTAATGTAATGGTTGAAGACTATACTGGAGTATGGTGTGGAAATTGTCCAAGGGTTGTTGAAGCTCTTGAATTAGCTAGTCAACAATTAGGTACAAATGAAGACCAACTAATTAAAGTTGCTATTCATCGTTCAAGTTCTAATCCAACAGACGCGAGTTATGATCCATATAATTTTGATTCTTCTGCCTTTGAACCAAATGGTGGCTATCCAAAAGCATACATTAATAGAAGAACTAGATGGACGCCATTAGAATATAATAATTTAGGAATGGTTGTTTCTCAAACCCAAATCAATAAAAGATTAGGCTTAAAATTAAAATCTGAAACATTAACTAATTCAATTAAATTAACAGTTGATGGATTATTTTCAGATAATTTCAATCAATTAAGATTAGTGGTTTACCAATTAGAAAGTGGGTTTATTTATGATCAAGTAAATTATACTACTTTCTTTAATGGCGACGATATCATTCAAAATTTTGTACACGATCATGTGTTAAGAAATATCTTAACTAATATAAATGGTGATTCAATTACCAGTTCCAGCACTGGAAATGAATTTTCTCGTGAATTCACAATTCCACTAAATTCAATTACAAATATTCAAAATGCTGAATTTGTAGCTTTTATTATTGACAACACCGGAAATGTATTGAATGCTCGAGCCATAAAAGTAAATCAGGAACAAACCTATCAATACTTATAATAAAAAAGGGCTTACATGTAAGCCCTTTTTTTATATCTATTACCAACTTCCGCCAGCGCCACCTCCTGAAAATCCGCCGCCGCCAAAGCCACCGCCAAAGCCTCCAGAACCACCGCCAAAGCTTCCGCCTCCGAAACCTCCACCGCTTCTTCCTAGGCTACTTAAAATGATCATATCGCCTAAATCTAACCCTCCTGATCTACCTCCGTTTCCACCTCTATTTCGTTTAGAAAACACTAAAACAAGAAAAACTACAACGACAACAATTATTCCTATTGGAAAATTTGATTCTTTTTTACGAGAACCTTTGTATTTACCTTGTAAGACTTTAAAAATAGCATCAGCTCCTTTGTCTAATCCTTTGTAATAACTTCCCGCTTTGAATTCAGGAATGATGATATTCCTGATTAATTCTCCATTGATTCCGGCTGTTAATCGTTCTTCCACTCCATACCCCGGAGCAATCCATATTTTTCTGTCTTTTTTAGATAATAAAATCAGGATTCCGTTATCTTCTTTTTCTTGTCCGACACCCCATTCTTGCGCCCATTTTGGAGTTAAAATTCCGATATCTTCTCCTTTTAAATCTTCAATTGAAATGACCACAATTTGTGTTGAGGTCGAATCAGAATAACGAATTAATTTACTTTCTAATTCCTTTTCTTCCGAAGGATTTAAAACATCGGCATAATCATAAACACTCGTTTGAAAACTAGGTTTATCGGGAATTGTATATTGTGCTTTAGCATAAATTCCGAAAAAGAATACGATTAAAATAAATAGCTTTTTCATATTAACCTTTCGAAATTTCGTTAGACAATTCGTTTTGATCATCCGATTGATACGGAAAATATTTCTTCAATCGTTCACCTGCTCTTAGAATTCCTTCAACCAAACCTTTTTTATAATTTCCTCCTTTAAAATTGGCAATCACAATATCTTTAGTGCAATCCCAAAAATCAGATTCTACTACTTTATCAATGCCTTCATCTCCAATAATAGCAAACTTTTTATCAGAAATACCAACATAAAAAAGCACTCCATTACGATCTTTAGTTTCATTCATATGCAATTCAAAAAACACCTCCTGAGCTCGGTCAAGAGGTGATTTTTCTGTATGTTCTTCAATGTGCACTCGAATTTCTCCCGAAGTGTTTTTTTCGGCTGAAACGATGGCTTGCACAATTTCTTGCTCGTCTTCTTTGGACAAAAACGCTTCGGTCTTAGCCATTATTTTTTATCTTTTGAAAAATTAAATTTTACATCCACTGGTTTTTCTGCGCCAGCAACTGCATCAAAATATGGTTTTTCTTTATAATTTCCCAAAAACATTGAATTTGGAAACACTAAAATATAGTTGTTATACTTCTGAACCGCTTCATTAAAACGTGTTCTGGCGGTTAAAATTTGGTTTTCAGTACTTGCTAATTCGTCTTGTAATTTCAAGAAATTCTGATTCGCTTTCAAATCTGGATAATTTTCAACCGTTACTAATAATCTTGATAAAGAAGAAGATACACCACTTTGTACCTGATTGAATTGCGCCAATTGCTCAGGAGTAATATTAGTAGGATCAATTTTTACCTGACTAGCACTTGCTCTAGCACTTGTAACAGCTTCTAATGTTGATTTTTCAAATTCGGCAGCTCCTTTTACGGTTTCAACTAAATTGCCTATTAAGTCATTTCTTCTTTGGTAAGAAGTTTCTACATTTCCCCATTCTTTATTTACTTCTTGGTTGGTCTTAACAGCTCCGTTTTTAATGTTTACGAACCAAACTACTGCAATTAATAGTATTCCTCCTACTACGATCCAAGGCAAAAATTTTCTCATCTTTTTTTTATTTTAAAGTTAATTATAATTGATTTTTTAAGGTATTTAATTGGGTTTTAATTGTTTCTAATTTGTTGATGATATCAAATTTATCTAATGTTTTCTTTTGATTTTCTTTCAAATGGGTTTTGGCTCCGTCTAACGTAAATCCGCGTTCTTTGACCAAATGATAAATCAACTGTAAATTTTTTACATCTTCTGGTGTGAACATTCGATTCCCTTTGGCGTTTTTCTTTGGTTTTAGAATATCAAATTCTTTATCCCAAAATCGAATTAAGGAAGCATTAACGTTAAAAGCTTTGGCAATTTCACCAATGCTGTAATATCTTTTATTAGGTGCTAGTTCTATATGCATTAGTCTAAGGATTGGTTTTCTTGATTTGCTAATTTTGAAATTTCGATATATTCTTTAGCCGAAATACTTCCATAATAGAAATTCATCGGATTTATTTTTTTCTTATTTTTCATTACTTCATAATGTAAATGCGGTGCTTCACTACGACCAGTACTACCTACATAACCAATGATATCTCCTCGTTTTACACGTTGACCAGGTCGGCATTTGTATTTGCTTAAATGAGCATACAATGTAAGGTAGCCATATCCGTGATTAATTTCGACATGGTTTCCATAACCTGAAAGCGAATTATCTGCTTTGACAACTATTCCATCTCCGGTAGCATAAATTGGCGTTCCAGTACGTGCGGTAAAATCCATACCATAATGGAATTTTCTAATTTTTGTAAATGGATCACTTCGATAACCAAATCCTGAAGCCATGTGCTTCAAATCTTCATTTTTTACCGGCTGAATGGCAGGAATAGCAGCTAATAATTTCTCTTTTTGCTTTGCCAAAGCTACAATTTCATCTAACGATTTTGACTGAATTACTAATTCTTTTGTTAAAACATCAACTCGTTTTGTGGTATTTTCAATTAATTCAGAATTATTAAATCCTTGCAAATCTTTATACCTATTTACGCCCCCAAAACCTGCTTTTCGCTCTTCTTCAGAAATGGGTGAAGTATTAAAATAAATACGATAAATATTGTTGTCCCTATTTTCAATAGCCGTTAATACTTCATTCATTAAATCAAGTTTCTTATTTAAAACTTTATAATTCAATGCCATTACTTCAATTTCGCGTGCCAAAATTTTGTCTTTTGGCGTTTCAAAATAACTTGTATTAATCAACAACAAAAAAACAAGAAATCCAAACAATGCCGATGACAACAAAAACAGCATTACATAGGCAAATTTCTTTCTTTTTCGGGTTTGAATTCGCCTATACGCTAAATTTTCTGAATCGTAATAATATTTTACCTTCGACATAAATGAAAATATACTATTTTTGTGCCAAATTTATTGGTTAACATAAGTTATACGAACAAATTTAAGAAATGTTTCATTCTTAAGCTATTTTTATTTTTGTTGGAGCATTTTTTAACCTATTTTTTTTATCCAATAAGTACCAAAAATTTGAAAAAAATCATTACTAATGAAATCACAAAATATCCGAAAAGCCTATTTACAATTTTTTGAAAGCAAAGGACACCTAATTGTACCTTCTGCACCAATCGTTTTAAAAGACGACCCAACTTTGATGTTCAACAACTCAGGTATGGCTCAATTCAAAGAATTTTTCTTAGGAAACGGAACACCAAAAAGCCCAAGAATTGCCGATACACAAAAATGTTTACGTGTTTCAGGAAAGCACAATGATTTAGAAGACGTAGGTTTTGATACCTATCACCATACTATGTTTGAAATGTTGGGTAACTGGTCATTTGGCGATTATTTCAAAAAAGAAGCCTTGGCATGGGCTTGGGAATTTTTAACAGAAGTGCTGAAGTTAGATAAAGACCGATTGTATGTTTCTGTTTTCGAAGGAAATCCATCAGAAAATGTGCCTTTTGATCAAGAAGCATTTGATATTTGGAAACAATACGTTTCGGAAGATCGCATCATTCTTGGAAATAAAAAAGATAATTTCTGGGAAATGGGCGACCAAGGTCCGTGTGGTCCGTGTTCTGAAATTCATATTGATTTGCGTTCTGATGCTGAAAGAAATGAAGTTTCAGGAAGAAGTTTAGTAAATGCTGATCATCCGCAAGTAGTGGAAATTTGGAATAACGTTTTCATGGAATTTAACCGTAAAGCCGATGGTTCGTTAGAAAAATTACCTGCACAACACGTAGATACCGGAATGGGATTTGAGCGTTTGTGTATGGCAATGCAAAACGTAACGTCTAACTATGATACCGATGTTTTCACGCCGCTTATAGCAAAAGTAGAGGAAATTACAGGATTAAAATATACTTCAAATGAAGTAAAAAATATAAGTGAAGAACAAAACAAAACCAACATTGCCATTCGTGTAATTGTTGACCATGTTCGTGCGGTGGCTTTTGCTATTGCTGATGGACAATTACCTTCTAATACAGGAGCTGGTTATGTAATTCGTAGAATTTTACGCCGTGCGATACGATACGGATTTACGTTTTTAGGCACAAACGAACCATTTATAAATAAATTGGTACCTGTTTTAGCGAGTCAAATGGGTGAATTTTTCCCAGAGATTAAATCGCAACAGCAATTGGTTACCAATGTAATTCGAGAGGAAGAGGCTTCTTTCTTGAGAACTTTAGAGCAAGGATTACAATTGTTAGACAAAGTAGTTGCAGAAACATCAGGAAAAGAGGTTTCTGGAGAAAAAGTATTCGAATTGTACGATACTTTTGGTTTCCCGAAAGATTTAACGGCTTTAATTTTAAAAGAAAAAGGTTATTCATATAACGAAACCGAATTTGAAACCGAATTACAAAAACAAAAAGCGCGTTCTCGTGCAGCTTCTGAAGTAATAACTGATGACTGGATATATTTAAATCAAGGAAATGTTGACTCGAGCGGTAGCGAACAGGCGAAGCAAACATTCGTTGGTTATGACCAAACGGAAAACAACGTTAAAATTACCAGAATTCGTAAAGTAGATTCTAAAAAAGATGGTGTTTTATACCAAATTGTTTTAGATGCTACGCCGTTCTATCCAGAAGGTGGTGGACAAGTTGGTGACAAAGGAACGTTAGTTTCTGCTAACGAAACGATTGAAATTATTGATACGAAAAAAGAAAACAACTTAATCTTACATTTCGCAAAACAATTACCTGAAAATGTAAATGCAACTTTTACTGCTAAAGTAAATACCGATTTGAGAACGTCAACCTCGAAAAATCACTCGGCTACCCATTTGATGCATTTGGCTTTAAGAACGATTTTAGGAACGCATGTGGAGCAAAAAGGTTCATTGGTTAACCCAAATTACTTACGTTTTGACTTTTCGCATTTTTCTAAAGTTTCTGATGCAGAATTACGTGAGGTTGAAGCAAGTGTAAATGCGCAAATTGAAGCCCAATTGCAATTAGTGGAGCACCGAAATATTCCAATCAAAGAAGCATTAGATAAAGGTGCAATGGCTTTATTTGGTGAAAAATATGGGGATTCTGTAAGAATGATTGAATTTGGCGATAGCAAAGAATTATGTGGAGGCATTCACGTAAAAAATAGTGCTGAAATATGGCATTTCAAAATTATTTCGGAAGGTGCAGTAGCAGCAGGAATTCGTCGTATTGAAGCCATTACAGGAGATGCTGTTAAAGATTTTTATAAAAACCAAGAAAATACCTTGTCGGAAATTAAAGAAGTTTTGAAAAATCCGCAAGATGTATTAAAATCGGTTGCTTCGTTACAAGATGATAATGCGAAGTTGAAAAAACAAGTAGAGCAATTAGTAAAAGAAAAAATCGAAAGATTAGCAACAAGTCTAATTTCTGAATTTCAAGATGTTAATGAAATTAATTTCATAGCAAAACAAGTCGATTTATCGATGGCTGCTACCAAAGATTTAGCGCAAGCCATTGGAACTTCAAAACCAAATTCATTTGTGGTTTTAGCTTCAATTGAAGACAATGCGCCAAATATTCACTGTTATATCGCTAAAGAATTAGTGGCAAACAAAGGTTTAAATGCCGGAACTGTAATCAGAGAATTAGGAAAATTCATTGACGGAAATGGCGGCGGACAACCGTTCTTCGCATCTGGAAAAGGGAAAGACGCTGCTGGAATTGCTGCAGTTTTAGAGAATGCGGTAAATTTCATAAAGTAATATAGCTAAATGAAAAACACGAATCCTGATTTGTATTACATTTCAGGATTTCTTTTTTATTACTACTTTTGAATAAAATTGACGCATTTTCAAATTTTCAAATTGGCACATTAATTCATGAACTTCACTACAAAAATTCCCATTCAAAAATACAATCATCCGATAACCTATGACTCGAAAATCATGTTGTTGGGCTCGTGTTTTGCAGAAAGTATGGGAAAGAAATTTGACTATTTTAAATTCCAAAACACAACGAATCCGTTTGGTATTATTTTTAATCCGGTATCATTGGCCAAACTTATTGAAAGAAGTGTTCAAAAAGAATTTTATACCGAAGAAGATATTTTCTTACATAATGACTTATGGCAGTGTTATGAAGTACATTCTGAACTTTCACATCCAGATAAAGCAATATTTTTACATTCTTTAAACGAATTAATCAATTCGACGCATACACAACTAAACGATTTAACACACCTTATCATTACTTTAGGAACATCGTGGGTATATCGAAATATTGAAACGAACGAAATAGTTGCTAATTGTCATAAAGTGCCACAAAAAAAGTTTGTTAAAGAATTGTTGTCGCCCGAAATCATTTCACAAAGTATTGAGTCAATCTTATTTACAATTTCAGTAGTAAATCCAAATTGTAACTTTATTTTTACCGTTTCGCCAGTGCGACACATCAAAGATGGTTTTGCTGAAAACACCTTGAGTAAATCCCATTTGATTGCAGCTTTGCACAAAACCATCTCCCATCTCCCATCTCCCATCTCCTATTTTCCTTCTTACGAAATCATGATGGATGAATTGCGAGATTATCGTTTTTATGCTGAAGATCTATTGCATCCAAGTCAAACGGCGATTGATTATATTTGGATTCAATTTTTTGAGAATTATATTTCGGAATCAGAATTTGGGTTGATGAATCAAATTTGTGAAGTGCAAAGAGCGTTACAACATCGCCCATTTAATCCAAATACAGAAAGCCATTTGAGGTTTTTAGAGCAATTGAAATTAAAGATTGAGCAAATTAAAGAAAAACTACCGCAAGTTTCTTTTTGATTTAACCACTAGGACACAAGGAAAGCACAAAGCGCGCAAAAGTTATGACTATTTTCAAAATTTATAATTAATTCTTTTGCCACGGATTATGAAGATTTAAAGTATTAATTATAAAATCTGTAAATCTGTGGCTATAAAAAAAAGATTGTAACGGATAGCTGGAAAAGGCTCAAAAATTAACTATTCAATTCCTCAATTTCTAGTTGCACGTTTTCCCAATCTTCTAATAATTGTTCTAACTCTTTTTTCTTTTTCTCATAGGCCGCAAAAAACGTAGCATCTTCAATGTGTTTGTCATAATTGGAAGCCAATGCTTTATCATCGTGCTGAATGTCTTTTTCTAATTGCTGAATTTGGCTTTCAATTTTACTTAACCGATTTTGCAATGATTTGGCTTTCTTTTGATCTTCGTATGAAATATTTTTAACTGGTTTATTCGTATTTGTAGTAGAAACCACATCTTTCTTTTCGATTTCGCGCATATTCATGGCGTTTTTCTGTTCTAAGAAGAAATTGATGTCGCCAAGATATTCTCTGATTTTCTGATCTTTGAATTCGTACACGATATTAGACATGCCTTGCAAGAAATCACGGTCGTGAGAAACTAATAACAATGTTCCTTCAAATTGCTGTAAAGCGGCTTTTAAAACGTTTTTAGACTTAATATCCAAGTGATTCGTTGGCTCATCCATAACTAAGACGTTAATCGGTTGTAAAAGCAATTTACAAAGCGCCAAACGATTTCGCTCGCCTCCCGAAAGTACTTTTACTTTTTTCTCTACTTCATCTCCGCGAAATAAAAAGGCACCTAACATATCACGAACTTTTGAACGATTGGTATCCGTTGCTGCTTCCAACATTGTGTCTAGCAATGTTTTTTCGCCATCTAAATATTCGGCTTGATTTTGTGCGAAGTAGCCTAATTGCACGTTATGACCTAATTTGATAGAACCTTCATATTCAAATTCGTTCACAATAGCTTTCATAAAAGTTGATTTCCCTTGACCATTTTGCCCAACGAAGGCTACTTTACTTCCACGTTCTACTAAAAGCGAAATATCTTTTAAGATGACTTTATCGCCATAGGCTTTGGTTACGTGTTCTGCTTCAACCACTACTCTACCAGGTGTTTGCGAAACTGGAAACGAAATATTCATGACCGAATTATCGTCTTCATCCACTTCGATTCGCTCTACTTTATCTAACTTTTTTATCAACGATTGCGCCATGGAAGCTTTCGAGGCTTTTGCACGGAATTTCTCGATTAATTTTTCGGTTTCTTCAATTTTCTTAGCTTGATTTTTTTGGGTTGCCAATTGCTTTTCGCGAATTTCCTGACGCAACACTAAATATTCGGAATATGGTTTGTTGAAATCATATGCTTTTCCAAGTGAAATTTCGATAGTACGATTGGTTACATTATCCAAGAACATTTTATCGTGCGAAACAATTACGACTACGCCAGGGAAATTTCGTAAAAAACCTTCTAACCAAATGATACTCTCAATATCCAAGTGATTCGTAGGCTCATCTAAAAGTAAAATATCATTGGATTGTAATAATAACTTAGCCAATTCAATACGCATTCGCCATCCGCCCGAAAAAGTATCGGTTTGATTATCAAAATCTTCTCTTTTGAATCCGAGTCCTAAAAGAATCTTTTCGGTATCACCAACGTAATTATAACCTCCAAGAACTTCGTAATGATGCGTAACATCGCTCAATTCTTCGATTAAATCAGAATATTCCTGACTTTCATAATCGGTTCGTGTTACTAATTGGTGATTGATTTCATCGATTCTGAATTCAGCACGTTTGATTTCTTCAAAAGCCATGTAGGCTTCCTCTAAAACCGTTCTTCCTTTTACAAAATCAATATCCTGACGAAGAAATCCGATTTTCACTTCTTTTTCAGTGGCTATTTGACCTGAATCTGGTGCAAAATCTCTGGCTAAAATCTTCAACATTGTTGATTTTCCTGCGCCATTTTTTCCAACAAGTCCTACCCTATCTCCTGAACCGAGTCTAAAAGTTACTTCTTCAAAAAGATAAGTTCCACCAAATGAAACCGATAAATTATGTATGTTTAGCATATTGAATGTTACAATTGTTACACAAGTGAAAGTTAGTTATTGTACCTTTGTGTAAAATATTTTGCAAATGTTAAAAAAAGGATCCAAATTAAATAGTATTTTAACAGGAAGTTGTCCAACTTGCCATGAAGAAAGTATGTATTTAGATAAAAACCCTTATAATGTGGTTAATGTTTATAAAATGCATGAAACTTGCAGTCATTGTGGAACAAAATATAAAATGGAACCTTCGTTCTTTTATGGTGCCATGTATGTGAGTTATGCATTAGGTATTGCATTTGGCGTTGCCGCATTTATTATTACTTATTTCTTTGTTGGAGAAAAGAATTTGGTAAACAACTTTATCGCAATAATAATTACATTAATTGTGTTTATGCCCGTAATTATGAGACTTTCCAGAAACATATGGATCAATATGTTTATGAGTTATGATAAGGATTGGAAACAACACAAAGGCGAAAAGAAAGCTACGTTGAGATAGTCATTTCGTTGTTCCGATGATTGATTTTCTGATATTGGAGTGCTTTAATAATTTCTGAAAAAATTTTGTCTGAAAATCTAGCCAGCTACTTTTTTTTATAACATCTAACAATATCAATTTCTTTTTCTAACGGAATATTATTTTCAATATGTTGAAATAATTGGTTGGCTAAATAAGGCCCAAGCATAACTCCACGAGTTCCTAAACCATTTAAAACATACAATTGTGAATGTATAGGATGTGTTCCAACTAGTGGTCTTCTGTCTTTAACAGTGGGGCGAACTCCGGCAAAATGATTTACAATTTCAAATTTACACGAAATTAATTCAGAAAGTTTTTCGAGCAATTCTTGTTTGCCAGCTTCGGTAGGAGTATTATTTTTATCTAACCAATCATAAGTTGCGCCTACTTTATATAAGTCTTTCCCAATAGGTAAAATAAAAACACTCGATTTTATAACTACGTCTAATTGCAAATCTGGTGCTTTAATAATTAGCAATTCTCCTTTGGTTCCATCTAAAGGCAAATCATTAAAATAAGGATTGGCATGCAACCCAAAACCTTCGGCAAAAATAATATGTTTGGCTTTAATATTTTGATATTGAATTCCGTCTTCTAAAAATTCTATTTCATCGTATTCAAAACTTTCGGAAGAAAAACTATTGATTGATTTTAAATAGGTAGAATAGGATTCGATTAATACTGAAATATTCAAATAACCCGTATGATTTACTTTTCCGTAATGAAATGGTGAAGTGATATTTTCGTAGGTTTGTTTAACCAATTTAGAATCTAGAAATGGAGACAAATTAGGCTTATCGGCTGCTTGAAACCAATTGTTTTGTTCCTCAATAGAATACAATTTTCGAAGGATAGGAATTTCATAATCAAATACTACATTTAATTTTGCTTGTATAGCATGATATAAAGGAAAGGCAAAATCAATTTGTTCTTTGGCTTTCCACACTTCACTGAAGCGCTTTAAAACGACAGGATTATATAAACCACCTGCAACTCTTGATGAAGGCTGCGAATCATTATCAAAAACATAAATGGACTTACCTTGCTGTAGCGCAATTTCGGCAAATGAAATACCTGCCAAACCATTTCCAACGATTATATAATCTATCATGGTGTAAAAATAAAAAACTCTTACCAATGGTAAGAGTTTTTTTTAAATGAATTGGAGAAATACTATTAATAATTCCACATATCTTGTTCGAAATCGCGTATTTTCTCTTTAACACGTTCCGATTCTAATAATTGCATTTGTGCATTTTCTTTCATATAATCTTTGATTAAACGATCGCCATACACATTTTCTTCTTGATAAATAACTCCGTTGAAACGTCTAGCATTTAACAAATGGTCAAATGTAAAGGCCATAGCAGAGTTTCTGTTATTGAAGGCTTTAGCAGCGTGTAAAATGTCTCTAGAAGCTGGGAAATACACCCAAAACAACTCGATATATTCTTTTTGTGCGCTTTCATCACCCATAGTATAAACATCAGGTACAACAGGACAAATTCCTAAAAGTCTATATTTCAATTCTCCTTGTCTTTTGTCGAAATACCAATAACCAGCTACTTTATAAGCATCTACATCATAAGCCTGAATTTCAGTTTTTCTAATGTATTCTTCCGATATTTTCTTAGTTCCTCTTCGGTAAGCATCTATATCTTCGTTCATTTGTTCTCTACCTACATCAGAGGTATCAATTTTGAACAAAGAAGATTCAATATCCTTTAAGGTTTTCTTTGTTGTAAAATAACTCGAATCGTATACTTCAGTAATTTTTCCTTCTTTAATAGCAGAAATTAAAACATTATATAAAGGTCTTCTATCTGGAGACGACATTACGTCACCATCAACAGGAAAATACAATGGAAAGTTAACTCTTTCGTCTAAGTCAATAATTTCCCATGTTCGTTTAGACCATAAAATATCTCTATCGTGAACATAACCATAAGGTAATGGTTTGTCATTGTCTGCACTTAATTCAGCTGCTGATTTTTTACCGATTTGATCCGGTGTTTTAGCATTTAAAAGATTAGACTGAGCAAAGGTTAAAGCTGAACTTAAACCTAGTACTAAAATTGCAATACTATTTCTCCAATTCATCATATTCATTTTTATTTGGTTTATTTCTAAACACAAAATATAGTTTTATTTTATTTCGTAAGTACAAGGAGATACACGTTTTGCAACCTGATCTATACCTTGGAAACTTGCTTTAATTTCAGAAATGATAACAACATCACCTCTTGAAGCTTTAGCAATTGCTGCTCTAGCTCTTGAATCCATTTTGTTACCAGAAACCACAATTGTAGGCTGACCTGGAACTTTAATGTTAAATTGTGTTACATTAACGGTAACTGGAAAATCAAAATCTTCCATAGTAGCAGTAACAGTACACACTTCAAGATTATTTTTAGGTCCAGAGTTTTTCTCAGATCCACCCACTTTACCTGTTGGTGCAGGCAACCCTTTGATTCTAAACACTTGTGCACTTGACATGGTTTTACCATCAGGCATAGTAGCTGAAACATTAATTTTAACTTCACTACCAGAACCAGGTTTCAACATGAATTTTCCATCACCTACTTTAGCCATTCCTGGAGCACTAGCATTTACTTTATTTGAAGCAATACCAGGAACAGAAATAGAAATAGGGTTAGGAACTCCACGATATACCACATTCATTTTATCGGCAGAAATAATTGCTTGGTTAGGACGAGGAACTACCACATAAGTACCTTCAAAAGATAATGGAATTTCTTTACCATCTTCTAAGAAACCAAACTTACCTGATATTTTTTGCTCTCCAATAGATCCAGCAGTGGTAGAAATAACTGCCTGTCCATTTTCTATTTTACCAGGACCGTTAAAAGAAGTTGGAACTGTATTCGCATCATAACGACCTAAAACCACTTTACCTTTAACTGTTTCTCCTTGAAAATAAGCATTTTTTTCTAACACAACAATTGCTTGAAAGTTTTTCATAGAAGCAGCAGATTTCAATGCATTTCCTAAGAATAAGTTGTAAGCTCCAGCTTCAGTGTTTTTAACATCATTCTGCATTGCAGTAATTAAAGTTAAAGTCGAAACAGCTGGGAAACCTTTAGTTTTATAATCTAAAAATTTAACTTTTATACCTTCTCTATTTGTAATATCAGCGGTTGAAAATTTCTTTTCAATCTCTTTGATAAAAGGAATGTATTTTACATCATTACCAAGTACCTTTTTGATATCTGAAACATATTTATCTATTGATGAAACAATTTCTTTTCCTCTTGGGCTGTAACCGTCACCTTCGAACCATTTTTCATCAATAGTAGACTTATCCATTGCCTCAAAAGGAAGTTTGCCATTCTCATCTGGCTCTATTCCTTCTGTAACTTCAGCTTTTACAGTTTCTAAAAAAGCTACGAAATCTTTAGAAATTTTAGCAACTTCTTTAGCTTTTCTTGCAGGTTCAGCATATTTAGCTGGTTCATCAGCTGCTTTTGTATTTAAAGCAGACAATAAATTACCGTTAGCCTCATCAGTTAATCTATTTGATTCTGAAAATTTATCGTTAAAATTTCCAAACGCTGTTAATACTTCTTTTGACATATTTAATGCCAACATTGCGATGAAAACCAGATACATCAGGTTAATCATCTTCTGTCTAGGGGTTAATTTTCCTCCTGCCATTTTTTCTTTAAATTAGTTTTAATTAATAATATATTGATAAAACTAATTATCCTCTGTTACTCATAGCAGTAAGCATACCTCCATAAACAGCATTCAAAGACGCAATGTTTGAAGTCATTGATTGCATTTGCTCTTTTAATTTAGCGGCATTTTCTGCAATTTCTTGGTTTGCTTGTGCATTTCTATCTGCACTTTCTAATTGAACTTTATATAAACCGTTTAAAGCTTCCATTTGTGCAGCTGCTGTTGCCATTTCTTCAGCATATTTCTTTTGTCCTGCCATAGCATCTACTGTTGGAGAAATTGATTTAGCAGCACCTTCGAAGTTTTTAATACTATTTCCTAGGCTTGCCATTAATTCAGCATCAACTTTAGCTTCTTTTAACATATTATCTAATTTTTGAGATAATAATCCTTGCGCTTCTGTTGGATTTTCAGCTTTTGCTTTTTTTGGAGCTGCTTCACCTCCTGCTAGTTCAGGGTAAACTAAAGACCAATCTAATTCTTTTTCAGGCTTATCAAATGCTGAAAGACCAAAAATTAAAGCTTCAGTACTTAATCCAATAATCAACATCGCACTTGCAAAAGGCCAATGCATTAATTTGAATAAAGCTCCTACGATTACTACTGCTGCACCCATTCCATAGGTGAAGTTCATTACTCTTGGTGATAAAATTCCCATAATAAAAAAATTTGTTAGTTAAGTTAATTATAATAAAATTGGTTTAATACTATTTTGATCTTTTTCCGGTAGGTGCTGTTCCCATATAATCTTGCACCGTTCTAAATCCGATATAACTTCTCGCTGAATCAGCATATTCGAAATCACGTGTTGAAACTTGCAACATATACCCTACATCTTTCCATGATCCTCCACGAACCACCTTTTTTTGACTTGTTTTATCTGAAACATTTGGATTCATGGTTGAAACAAATTCATACGATTCAGCAAAGTAAGATGATTCTGTCCATTCTGCTACATTTCCTGCCATGTTGTATAAATTAAAATCATTTGGTTCAAACGATTTTGCTTCTACAGTATATAAAGCACCGTCAGCTGCATAATCTCCTCTATTAGGTTTAAAGTTGGCTAAAAAACAACCCCTGTCATTTTTTGCATAAGGACCTCCCCAAGGGTATGTTGCTCCTTCAATTCCACCTCTTGCAGCATATTCCCATTCTGCTTCGGTTGGTAATCTAAATTCATTAACTTGATCTCTACCCTTTTTCTTTTTGATGTATCCATTCTTATACATCGTTCTCCATGCACAAAATGCTTTAGATTGATTCCAAGAAACACCTACAACTGGATAATCTCCATAGGCTTGGTGCCAGAAGTAGTTATTGTGCATAGGTTCATTATAAGAATAGGCAAAGTCTTTTATCCAAGCAGTGGTATCAGGGTAGATTTCGATTGGTGGTGTATTTTCATAAAAACCTTTTCTACCTTTCTTCTTCACCGCTTTATTCAGATCTACTTGACGATATTTGAATTTTAATTTTGATACATCGATGGTTTTTAAACCATTGTAAGATTCAGATTCTGGTAAATACATAGAATCCATAACTTCAACATATAACTCATCTGGATATTTTTTGGTATCTCTAATAAGCTTCACTTTTTGGTTTAGTTTTCGACCAGAATACATGTCATCATCAGTTCCTACACTGTAGTAATTTTTGTACATGTATTTATCGTATACAGACATTTTTGTAGTGTCTGCATCTGCGAAAGCAAACTCACCTATACCTCCAGTTCCTGGTTTTTTCTCTTGCTCATCTGCAGTGATCGCTAAACGAGTTTTAATGATTGAATCTCTTACCCAATTTACAAATTGACGGTATTCACTATTTGTAATTTCCGTCTCATCCATGTAAAATGAGGTAACAGTAACTGTTTTTGTAGGCGCGTCTTGAATGTTAGCTAAATCATCATCTGATTTACCCATGATAAAGGCTCCGCCGGGTACTAATGTCATCCCGTAAGGTTTCTCAGGATGCCATTTTTTGCCTTTAACTCCGACTAATTCTCCTCTATCGCCTTTACCACAACTGATAAATAAGGATAAAATTGCTGAAAATGCAATGAACTTCTTCATATAAATTTGGGTTAATTGTATACATTTTTAAGGGCGTAAACCTATTCAATAATTTTGAAAAAAACAATTTTTTTTGAAAAAACGTGCAAAAAATATCTGTTTTTTATAAATTCACACTTATTTTTTTAATAAAACAGCTTAAAACATAACCAGTTAGACTATATTTCTTCGTTGAGCTTTCCACCATCTTTCTGGTATTTCTTGTTCGCAAGCTGCTAAATAATCTTCATTTGTACAAGGTAATAACGTAATTCTTTTTAATTTATTATTAACATTTGTTAAAAATGGAATTTCAATCCACCACCTACCTGAAATATGGCTCTTATAAAACACCAATTCTTCATCATCAATTGGCACAATATACTTAATATACTTTTCTTTACTTCCAAACGGATATTCATTGGATCTGAAACTAAATCCTTCAATAAAATACCAAACCATTTGAGCAATTAATACTGTTTCTTGAGCCGTTTCATTAAAATTAAAAATTCCAAAAGCCGAAACTTTATCGCTAATACCAGCATAACGGGTTAATGAACATATTTCTTTCCCATTAAAACCATTTGGATTGAATTGCATAAAATTTCCAGAATAGGACGATTGAACTGCGGTAACATCAATACTCACTAGATCAGCATCTCTTAAAACTGGTTCTGCTATTGCAAGGTTATTTGAAACTTCCCCTAATCGATAAGCCTCAAAATACATTTTCTCAATCAAATCAATTTCTTCTTGCGAATTATAATAGGTTTGATATCCTAAATTTGCATAATTGAACAAATTCGTAGGCTCTTCAATAATTATTTTAGATAAATATGAATTAGATGGCAATGCATTTTCTTTTGCAAAATCAAATTGGCTATCTACAGAAACTAGATTTACCATCTGATCTAAATTATCATAAGCTCGATATATCGCATAGGTTAAATCTTGACTTCCACCAATAACTATTGGAATAATTTTTTTCTTAACGAGTTCTTCAACTAGCTTTTTTAATACAAAATAAGTATCTTCTAAACTATCACCGGCTTCAATAGTTCCTAAATCAGCCAATGAAACATTCCAGTTACCTGGATATAAACTATAAAATTGTTTTCTAAAACTATCAAAATTACAATCTTCATTTTCTTTTGCTGCTCCTCTACTCTCATTCACTGTAATTAAGGCCAAAGCAATATTTTCCAATACCGGAAAATCGGTTTGGGTATGAAGCACCACTTTTTTACCTAATGTTTGATTACTTAAGGTTGAAATATACTCTTCAATAGAAGATGAAATAGGTTGCAAAAAATCGAAAACCATTGGCTATTTCTTTTTTGTGGTTGTTTTCTTAGCAGTTGTTTTTTTTGCTGGTGTCTTTTTTTCAATCAATTCTTGAACTTGAGCTAGAGTTAACTTAGCAGCATCAACGTCTTTGCTTAATTCGATTTTGATTTTTCCTTTGGTGATTACAGAACGGCCCCAACGTGCTTTCTCTACTTTAATACCTTCTGCTTTCCAATCGTGGATTACTTTATCAATGTCTTTTTGTTGTTTTTCTTCTATTAATTCCTCAATATCTGATTGAGACAACATATCAAAATTGTATTTCTTATTTACATTGATAAACATTCCATTCCATTTAATAAATGGCCCAAAACGCCCCACTCCTTTTTGAACGGGTAAACCATCATAACTTCCAATTGGAGCGTCTGCCTGTACTTTTTCATCAATTAAACCCTGTGCAGTTTCCATGGTTACATCCATTGGATCAACTCCTTTAGGCAATGAAATAAATTGGGTTCCAAATTTCACATACGGACCAAAACGACCATTATTTACTTCAATTTCTTCTCCTTTGTAGGTGCCTAATTGTTTTGGAAGTAAGAATAAATTCAACACTTCTTCTAAAGTAATATTCCCAATATTTTGATCAGGTCGTAAACTAGCAAATTGCTTGTTTTCATCTTCAATATCTCCAATTTGAGCCATGGCTCCATATTTTCCTAAACGTACAGAAACTTGTTTGCCCGAAACAGGATGCACCCCTAAAATACGCTCACCACTCTCTCTATCGGCATTTTTTTCAACATCAACTACATTTGGATGAAAATGGTTGTAAAAATCATTCATCATTTTTGCCCAATCTACCTTTCCTTCTGCAATCTCGTCAAAATCTTGCTCCACTTTTGCTGTGAAATTATAATCTAAAATAGTTCCGAAATTTTTCACCAAGAAATCATTCACAATAATTCCGATATCCGTTGGAACTAATTTCCCTTTATCTGAACCAACATTTTCAGTTAAAACTTGTGCTTTAACTTCGTTATTTTTTAATACTATTTGGGTGTATTTTCGCTCTTGCCCTTCAAAACTTCCTTTTTCTACATACGTTCTAGCAATAATAGTAGAAATCGTTGGCGCATATGTTGATGGACGACCAATTCCCAATTCTTCCAATTTCTTCACCAAAGAAGCTTCAGTATAACGACTTGGCGAACGCGAAAAACGTTCCGTAGCCGTGATATAATTATTAGTTAGTTTTTCATTTACTTTTAACGCAGGCAACATTCCTTCTTGCTCTTCATCATCATCGTCATTGCCTTCTAAATATACTTTTAAAAACCCTTCAAACTTGATTACTTCTCCAGTTGCTGTAAATATTTCTGAATGATTATTGGCTTCGATTTTAACATTAGTTCTTTCCAATTCGGCATCACTCATTTGAGAAGCCAACGTTCTTTTCCAAATTAAATCATACAAACGCGCTTGATCTCTATCGATATCAACTGTATGACGCGACATATCGGTTGGACGAATGGCTTCGTGTGCCTCTTGTGCTCCTTTTGATTTGGTATTGAAATTTCTTGGCTTCGAAAATTCCTTTCCATAATAACTAGTGATTTCAGCTTGAGCTGCTGCCATCGCTTCTTGCGATAAGTTTACACTATCGGTTCTCATATACGTTATAAGTCCGGCTTCGTATAAACGTTGTGCAATTTGCATAGTAATTCCAACAGGCAAATACAATTTTCTAGCTGCTTCTTGTTGCAATGTTGAAGTAGTAAAAGGTGCCGCGGGCGATTTTTTTGTAGGTTTGGTTTCTAAATCTCCTACTTTATAAGACGAACCAATATTTTTAGCTAAGAAATCTTCTGCTTCTTTTTTTGTAGCGAAGTTCTTTGGTAATTTTGCTTTGAATGTTTTTCCGGCTTCGTTTGTAAATTCTGCTGTAATACTGTAAGAAGCTTCTGGTTTGAAATCCTGAATTTCTCTTTCACGTTCCACAATTAAACGAACAGAAACCGATTGCACACGACCAGCAGATAATCCTCCTTTTACTTTTTTCCAAAGTACTGGCGATAATTCGTAACCTACTAATCGGTCTAAAACTCTACGCGCTTGTTGTGCGTTTACTAAGTTGTAATCAATTCCTCTCGGATTTTCGATTGCTTTTTGAATGGCCGTTTTCGTAATTTCGTGAAAAACGATACGTTTTGTTTTCTCAGGTTTTAATTTTAATTCTTCAGATAAGTGCCAAGAAATTGCTTCTCCTTCACGGTCCTCATCGGAAGCTAACCAAACCATATCGGCATTTTTAGCTAATCCTTTTAATTTGGTCACTAATGCTTTTTTATCTGCAGAAACTTCATATTTTGGCTTAAACCCATTGGCAACATCCACCCCAATTTCTTTCGAAGGTAAGTCGGCTATATGCCCATAACTTGACTCCACTTGATACTCACTTCCTAGAAATTTTTCGATGGTTTTTGCCTTTGCTGGTGACTCAACGATTACTAAATTCTTTGCCATTTCACTTTAATTTGTTCGGCAAAAGTATCTATTTTTTTTAAATTTTAACTTCTCTAAAACAATTTTACCAAATATTTAGTTGATTAAAAACTAATTATTCCCCTAAATTATTCAATTAGTACAAAACCTACTTATTAAACAGAATAAGCTCCAAATTAACTCAGTATTAAAAAAAGCTGTTAAACCTTCACTGACATCTTGTCATATTTTAGAATTTAGTATTATCTTTGCATTCCGATTATTCGGAATGATTAATGGAAATCTTTGATATGGAAAAGGTAATTGATGAAAACAAACAAGGTCAAAGTTTAGTGCTTGACCAAAAAGAAGGAAATACAAAAAAACTTTTTATAGAGAGTTATGGCTGCCAAATGAATTTTTCGGACAGCGAAATTGTGGCATCAATTCTGTATGAAAACGGATATAACACGACTCAAAACCTAGAAGATGCTGATTTGGTTTTGGTAAATACTTGCTCTATTCGCGATAAAGCAGAGCAAACCATTCGTAAACGTTTAGAAAAATACAATGCGGTTAAGAAAATCAACCCTTCAATGAAAGTTGGGGTTTTAGGTTGTATGGCAGAACGTTTAAAAAGTCAGTTTTTAGAGGAAGAAAAAATTGTAGACATGGTGGTTGGACCCGATGCTTACAAAGACTTACCCAATTTATTAGCCGAAGTTGAAGAAGGTAGAGATGCCATCAATGTAATTTTATCTAAAGAGGAAACCTATGGTGACATTTCACCCGTTCGTTTGAATAGTAACGGAGTTAATGCTTTTGTATCCATTACAAGAGGTTGTGATAATATGTGTACCTTCTGCGTTGTTCCTTTTACACGTGGTCGTGAACGTAGCCGTGAACCACAAAGTATTTATGATGAAATTCAAGATTTATACGATAGAGGTTTTAAAGAAGTTACCTTATTAGGTCAAAATGTTGATAGTTACCTTTGGTATGGTGGCGGTTTGAAAAAAGATTTTGATAAATCCACCGAAATACAAAAAGCTACTGCAGTTGATTTTGCTCAATTGTTAGACAAATGTGCTACGTTGTTCCCAAAAATGCGTTTTAGATTCTCAACTTCAAATCCGCAAGATATGCACGTTGAAGTGATTGAAACTATGGCAAAACACCATAATATATGTAATTATATTCATTTACCTGTTCAAAGCGGAAGCACAAGAATTCTGGCAGCAATGAATCGTCAACACACCCGTGAAGAATACATGGCGTTGATTGATAAAATATACTCGATTATTCCAGACATTTCATTGTCGCAAGATATGATTGCTGGTTTTCCAACAGAAACAGAAGAAGATCATCAAGACACCTTGAGTTTAATGGAATATGTAAAATATGATTTCGGATTTATGTTTGCGTATTCAGAACGTCCTGGAACTTTAGCTGCCAGAAAAATGGAAGACGACGTTCCAGAAGAAGTTAAGAAAAGACGTTTAAATGAAATCATCGACTTACAACAAAGAATTGGTTTAGAAAGAACGCAACGTTTCATTGGACAAGAAGTAGAAGTTTTAATTGAGAAAGAGTCAAAACGTTCTGACGCACATTGGAGTGGAAGAAATTCGCAAAATACGGTAGTTGTTTTCCCAAAAGAAAATTACAAAGTAGGTGAATTTGTTATGGTAAAAATCACAGATTGTACAGCGGCAACTTTAATTGGAGAAGCTGTTGGATATTCTGAACTAATGAATTAATTTTTTTGTTTCAAGTTTCAAGTTTAAAAGATTCAAGTTAACTTTCTAAACCTGAAACCTGAAACCTGAAACAAACTATATGGAATCAGTACAAGCTATAAAACAACGCTTTGAAATTATTGGAAACGACCCAAAACTCAATCGTGCCGTAGAGAAAGCCATTCAGGTAGCTCCAACGGATATTTCGGTATTGGTAACCGGTGAAAGTGGTGTGGGTAAAGAAAATATTCCGAAAATTATTCATGCCCTTTCGCACAGAAAACACGGTAAATATATCGCCGTTAACTGTGGTGCAATTCCAGAAGGAACAATTGATAGTGAACTTTTTGGTCATGAAAAAGGTTCGTTTACTGGAGCAACCAACACACGTGAAGGTTATTTTGAAGTTGCCAATGGTGGAACTATTTTCTTAGACGAAGTAGGCGAATTACCCTTGACTACACAAGTACGTTTGTTACGTGTTTTAGAAAATGGTGAATTCATCAAAGTAGGTTCATCACAAGTACAAAAAACGAATGTTAGAATTGTAGCTGCTACGAATGTAAATATGTTTGATGCTATTGAAAAAGGAAAATTTCGAGAAGATTTATTTTATCGATTGAGCACAGTTGACATCATGTTGCCACCACTTCGCGATCGAAAAGAAGATATTCATTTGTTGTTTAGAAAATTTGCTGCCGATTTTGCACACAAATATAAAATGCCAGCAATAAAACTGGAGGAAGAAGCTATTCAATTCTTATTAAAATATAGATGGAGCGGAAATATTCGTCAATTACGCAATGTTGCCGAACAAATTTCAGTTTTGGAAACTAAACGCGAAATTTCCTCGCAAACACTTTTATCCTATTTACCAATGGAAAATCCTAGTTTGCCATCTGTGATTGGAACAAAAAAATCAGAAAGTGATTTTAGTAACGAACGAGAAATTTTATACAAAGTGCTTTTTGACATGAAGAGCGATTTGAATGATTTAAAAAAGCTAACTTTGGAATTAATGCAAAATGGTAGTTCTAAAGTTCAAGAAGCTAATAAAGGATTAATTCAAAAAATTTACGGAAAACCAGAAGAAAATACTATTTTTGAAGAAGAATCAAATGTGGAGATGATACCCACTCAAAATAATATTATTCAAGAAACGTTTGATGATGACGAAGAAAACTATTTATTTGCCGAAGCAATTGATGAAGAAGAAACGTTGAGTTTAGAAGCTAAAGAAATTGAATTAATCAAGAAATCTCTAGAACGCAATAAAGGAAAAAGAAAAGCTGCTGCAGATGAATTAGGTATTTCAGAACGTACCTTATATAGAAAAATTAAACAATACGATTTATAATGAAATATACTATTATTGCGCTAACATTATTATTTTCACTTCTTATAAATAGTTGTGGGGTCTATAATTTTACAGGCGCAAAACCAGTAAATGCTAAAACGTTTCAAGTAAATTATTTTCAAAACAATGCTGAATTAATTGAACCAGGTATAGAACGAACATTTACTTTAGAATTACAAGATATTATCCAAAGTCAAACCAATTTAAATTTGGTTTCACAAGGAGGTGAATTATTGTATGAAGGAGAAATTGTAGATTATAGAATTAGCCCAATGACAGCAACAGCTGATCAAAGAGCTGCCCAAAATAGGCTTACAATTGCAGTAAATGTTAGGTTTTCAAACAGAAACAAAGAGGATGATAATTTTGAAAAACGATTCTCCTTTTTTTATGATTTCGATGCCAATCAGCAATTAGTTGGTTCACAATTAACAACTGCATTAGATGTTATTTTTGAACGAATTACACAAGATATTTTTAATGAATCATTAGCTAAATGGTAATAAATCAATTTATAAACTTTGAATACTGCTGACTTCACATACTTGTTAAATAAACCCGAAACTACAAACGAAAAGCAAACCATTGCACTAGAGAATGTAGTTTTGCAATTTCCCTATTTTCAGGCAGCACGCGCTTTACATTTAAAAGGTTTATTTAATCAAGATAGTTTCAGATATAATTACGAATTAAAAAAAACGGCTGCCTATACAACCGATCGTAGTATATTATTTGAGTTTATCACCTCTGAAAATTTTGCAGCTATTCAACAAGAAAAGATTGAAGCCATCCAAAAATACATTTTAGATATTGATGTTCATGCTATAGAACAAGTGATTACTGAGACAAATTCAACAGATAATGAAATTATAAAAACTCCTGAAGAAAAATTAGAAATTGGAACTCCATTATCTTTTTCAAAATCAGAAAAGCATTCGTTTCAAGAATGGCTACAACTAACAAAATTGACTCCAATACAAAGAGATTTTTCAGAAAATAATCTAAATCTAGAAGCAGAAAAACAAAAAAAAATAGCATTAATTGACAAATTTATTGAAGCAAATCCCAAAATTTCTCCAATAAAAGACAACGTACACACTTCTGAAAATAACATCAAAAGTATTGAAGAACCAACACATTTGATGACTGAAACATTAGCTAAAGTATATTTAGAACAAAAAAAATATAACAAAGCAATACAAGCTTATGAAATATTAATTTTGAAATATCCAGAAAAAAGTAGTTTCTTTGCAGACCGAATAAATGAAATCAAAAATTTACAACAAAATAATAATTAATTATGGGATTCACAGGTTTTTTAATTGCAATAACAATTGTTTGTTTTTTATTAATATTAGCCATTATGGTTCAAAATCCTAAAGGTGGTGGATTATCCTCAACTTTTGGAAGTTCACAACAGTTAGGTGGTGTTCAAAAAACAACCGATTTTCTAGACAAAAGTACTTGGACATTAGGAGGAATACTTATTGCCTTAATTTTATTGTCAAGTATAAGTTTTAACAACGGAAACGCAGCAACAGATTCAAAAATATTAGGACAAGATAATGCTGTAGCTCCAAAAACAACCATTCCAGCAGCTCCTGAAGCAAACAAACAAGCTCCTGCTGCTACTGCACCTGTTGCAACAGATTCGACAAAAAAATAAAAAATAAAAAAATAAAAAAAAATGCCAGCCTGTCAGTGCTGGCATTTTTTATTTCAGAAAAAATGTCATAAAAATGAATTGGCACAATTTCTGAATAATTGAAGAAAACAATTTAATAAATTAATAAACTATGTCATTAAACATTAAACCAATTTCAGATCGAGTAGTTATTGCGCCATTGGCAGCTGAAACTACAACCGCTTCAGGAATTATTATTCCAGACACTGCAAAAGAAAAACCTCAAAAAGGAACTGTAGTAGCCGTAGGAAATGGTAAAAAAGATCATACCATGACTGTTAAAGTTGGCGATATAGTTCTGTATGGAAAATACTCTGGAACAGAGTTTAAGTATGAGGGTAAAGATTATCTAATTATGCGTGAAGACGAAATTTACGCGGTTCTTTAATTAAGCTTATTAAGTAACTTTTAAAACATTTAAACGTTAACATTTAAACATAAAATTAAAATGGCAAAAGATATAAAATTTGATATAGAAGCACGCGATGGATTAAAACGCGGTGTTGATGCATTAGCAAATGCAGTAAAAGTAACTTTAGGACCAAAAGGGAGAAATGTAATTATTTCAAAATCTTTTGGAGGCCCAACAGTAACTAAAGATGGAGTTTCTGTAGCTAAAGAAATTGAATTACAAGACCCATTAGAAAACATGGGTGCGCAAATGGTAAAAGAAGTTGCTTCAAAAACCAATGATTTAGCAGGAGACGGAACTACTACTGCTACAGTATTAGCTCAAGCTATCGTAAAAGAAGGTTTAAAAAACGTAGCTGCAGGTGCTAATCCAATGGATTTAAAAAGAGGAATTGATAAAGCAGTAGAAACTATAGTTGCTGAATTAAGTAAACAAGCGGTTGCTGTAGATGATTCTTCTGAAAAAATCAAACAAGTAGCTTCAATTTCAGCGAACAATGATGATACAATTGGAGATTTAATTGCCACTGCATTTTCAAAAGTAGGAAAAGAAGGTGTCATAACAGTTGAAGAAGCAAAAGGAATGGATACTTATGTAGATGTGGTAGAAGGAATGCAATTTGACAGAGGTTATTTATCACCTTACTTTGTAACCGATGCAGATAAAATGGTTGCAGAATTAAGCAATCCATATATTTTATTATACGATAAAAAAATATCAAATTTACAAGAATTACTACCAGTATTAGAGCCAGTAGCTCAATCAGGAAGACCCTTATTAATTATTGCTGAAGATGTTGACGGACAAGCATTAGCAACTTTAGTTGTAAATAAATTAAGAGGCGGATTAAAAATTGCCGCGGTAAAAGCACCTGGTTTTGGTGACCGAAGAAAAGCAATGTTAGAAGATATTGCTATATTAACTGGTGGAACTGTAATAGCTGAAGAAAGTGGCTATTCATTAGAAAATACTACTTTAGATATGCTTGGAACAGCAGAAAACATTACGATTGATAAAGACAACACTACAATTGTAAATGGAGCTGGAGATGCTGAAAAAATCAAAGCGAGAGTAAACCAAATCAAATCCCAAATTGAAACAACTACCTCTGATTATGACAGAGAAAAACTGCAAGAACGTCTGGCTAAATTAGCTGGTGGCGTTGCCGTTTTATATGTTGGAGCTGCTTCTGAAGTAGAAATGAAAGAGAAAAAAGACCGTGTAGATGATGCATTACATGCCACTCGTGCAGCAGTTGAAGAAGGAATTGTTGCTGGTGGTGGCGTTGCATTAGTTAGAGCAAAAGGTGCTTTGGCAAAGATTAAATCTGAAAATACAGATGAAGCAACAGGAATACAAATCATTCAAAAAGCAGTTGAAGCTCCATTGAGAACTATTGTTGAAAATGCTGGTGGAGAAGGTTCAGTAGTAATTGCAAAAGTTTCAGAAGGATCAGCTGATTTTGGATATAATGCTAAAACTGGTGAATATGTACAAATGCTAGCTGCCGGAATTATCGATCCTAAAAAAGTAACTCGTGTAGCTTTAGAAAATGCGGCTTCTGTAGCGGGCATGATCTTGACTACTGAATGTGCTTTGATAGAAGTCAAAGAAGACACTCCAGCAATGCCAATGGGCGGAGGAATGCCGGGGATGATGTAATATCAACATAATAAAATAAAAAACCGATTTGATGTAAATTCAAATCGGTTTTTTATTTAAAGATCAAAATTTCTAACGAATGTTGTTTGTATAATGGGAGTTGTTACAAAAGTATTATTACTTAACACATCCCATTGATTCATATATCTGAGCTGTAAATTTGATTTAGAAATAAATTTATATCCAAGGCCTAAATACAACCAATTTCTAATAAATGCTTTAGGAGCTAATTTATCCGTTTGAGAGAACCAAATTTCATCAAAACCTTGAAAAAATAACTCATCATTGTTTGATAATTTTTTTAAAGTCGTATTGATTATTAATCGGTATCTAAATCTATTACCGTAATCTGTACCGGTTTTTGAATAGGAACCATCCAAATTTTGTCCTACAGTATCAAACCATCTATTTTCTTGTCTAAAACGGTGTTGAAAATGCACTTTTGATATATCATGTTTTAATAAAACTTGTTCCCAAATATTATTTTCTACAACTTCAATTTTTGGATTTGGATTTGGATCATTGGGTTTGTTATTAATATACGAATATCCAAAACTAAATTCAACACTACTATTTACATGATAGTCTACAGAAGGACGCCATAAAAAGGTTCCTTGTTCATTTAAAAAAGCACCAAATCGCTCGTGAATTTCATTAGAAACACTCCATTTTGTGTTCAAATTAAATCTATTTAACATGGTAAACCAACTATTGGTATTGTCTTTTAAAATTGTTTCATTTTGAGCAGAGCTAGCTTGAAAACTAAGACATACAATAACTACTGCTATAAGTTTAAAAATGTTTTTCATTTTATTCCATAAAATATTAGGGAAACCTCTATCGAGAAATAAAGGTTTCCAATTATTATTCAAAAATTTAATAGGATTCATTTTGATTTTCTTGAAGACAATGGATGACTTGAAAGAGGTTTATGATCATCTAAACCAATTATTGTAACAGAACCACCATCTTCATGAGCCTCATAATCAAGTTTAAAATGTTCTAGATTTTCCAAAACTGAATGATCTACTAATTTTGTTTTTTTCAAACAAATACTAACATGATGTCCAGGAGGAATTTCTTCCAATTTTCTTTTAATTCCTAAATAATTAGAAAAAATAGCTGCTTTACTAATTTCTACTTTGTATTCATTATTAACAAATGAAACAACTGTTGGAGCTTTAAAGAATGATGAAATTGGTGTGCCATTCGCAACATGAATTATCATTTTTACTAACATTCCAGCAAAAATTCCTAATAATAAATCTTCGAATAAAGTTACCAATACTGTTACAGTAAAAATGAACAATTGCTCTTTACCTATGTGCAGCATATGGACAAATTCTTTTGGATGGGCTAATTTAATTCCAACACTAATTAACATAGCGGCTAATGCTGCATTTGGAATCATTTCTAATAAAGGTGCCGCCAACAACACAAAAAGTAAAACAAAAAAACCATGAAAAAAATTAGCCCAACGGGTTTTTGCTCCATTATTTACATTTGATGAACTACGTGCTACTTCAGAAATCATAGGCAATCCACCCAATAAACCAGCAAAAGTATTTCCTATACCTACCGCAATCAAATCTTTATTTGCGTTTGATTTTCTTTTGTAAGGATCTAACAAATCAATTGCTTTAACCGTTAATAATGACTCTAAAGTTCCTACTAAGGCAAACATAATGACATATTTAATAAATAATCCGGTTTGACTAATTCCTGAAAAATCGGCATTTAGATTAATATTATCTATTAAGTTTCCAATTTTTACCAATGCATAAGGCGGTTCAGAATGAGCAAAATCCATATATATTTCTGCAGGAATAGCGAATAACAATACTATTAGTGGAGCTGGAATCATTTTTATAGTTTTACTCTTTAAATATGGCCAACCTAACATAATAACTAAACTAACAATTCCTATTATGGTTGCTTTAGCATCAAGGTTAATAATAAATTTAGGAATATTAACTAATAATTCAATTGGTCCCATTCCTTTAGCTAAAACAGGGTTATCATTTAATAAAACAGGTATTTGTTTCGCAATAATAATGATTCCAATAGCCGCCAACATACCATGAATAGTTGAAAGTGGAAAAAAATCAGCTAATTTTCCTAATTTAAAAATTCCGAATAATATTTGAATAATTCCTGCAACAACAACTGCACCTAAGGCTAACTTCCAACCAAGATTATTATCACCATGACCAAATTCGGCAACGGCACCAGCTACAATAACAATTAAACCAGCCGCAGGGCCTTTTATAGTTAATCTAGACCCCATAAAAAAGGAAACAACAATGCCTCCAATTATTGCAGTTATTAATCCCATAATTGGAGGAAACTCAGAAGCCTTTGCAATTCCTAAACTTAATGGTAATGCTAATAAAAACACAATAAAACCAGAAATAGCATCTGTTTTGAAATTTTCTTTTAAGCCCGCTAATCCATCAGCAGGTATATATTTTTTTATTTTTGAATTCATATTTTTATAAAATTAAGATGATTTGTAAGGCAACTCATGATAAGTCTTAACATGTGGGCCTAAAAATAAACGAGCATATATTCTTATTCCTGCAATTCCAGAAACAATGAAACTGGAAGAAACAAAAAATGCTAAAAAAACTTGGTTACTACCGATATGACTAAAAATTAAATCCTCGCCAATAAATGTTGTAGTAATTGGAAAACCTGTAATTCCTAATGTTGCTAATAAAAAGAAAAGAGCAAAATTGGGATGTTCGTAAATATGTCCTAAATACTGATTGATTAAAATTCGCATTTCCATTTGTTTCAATTTTAGTAAAGCAACATATCCTATAATTCCAGAAACTACAATTCCTGCTAAATAGAATACTATTTCATCAACACTTACTTTTTCATTAAAAACAATAGCTAGTGCAATCCAAAAATGATTTAAAACAATTAGTATCCATGCTAAAAAAGGGCTTTTTCGTTCAGAAAATGATTTAAAAACAAAAACTAATCCAATAAATGCAAATAGTTCTGGTAAAATGGCAATCAACTGTTCCGGTAAATTCAATTTAAATTTATAGGACAAAAACCCTAAAACATAAAGTGGTACAAAGAAATAATACACCCGATTAATATTTAAAAAATCTAATGTTTTGCCTATTTTTTTTAGTGGTTTCCATAAAATTAAATTTTGAAAACTCTCCAAATTGAATTCTTTTAAAGCCAAAATATATAAGGTATTTTCAACTCTCTTTGGAAAGAAAAATGAGGGCTTTCTTTCTCTTGATTGGAAATTATAAAACTGATCTCTTATTAAATAACTCACAACAGAAGGCGAAACCAATAATTGATAGGTTCGTAAAAACGCATTTCCAGCAAAATGAATCAATGCTAATGTTTCTAAACCAAGAGCTATTTCTATAAATATTATTCCTATTTGTGATATTGAGCTATAGGCTACTTGACTTTTAACAGATGATTGAACTTTTGCCATCAATGAAGCAGCAATACTTGTACAAAAACCCATTAATCCAATTGCAATTCTCATCGAAGTTTGATGCTCCCAAAATGGATAGGTACGTAGCATAAGGAAAACACCTAAATGTACTGAAAGCGAACCATAAAAAATTGCACTTGAGGGGGTTGGCCCTTCCATAGCTCTAGGTAACCAAGACGAAAATGGAATTTGTGCAGATTTAGCCGCAGCTGCACAAGCTAAACTCAAAGCAATAAAAACACCAATTAAAGAATGACTTTGTAGATGCTCGTTAACCAGTTCATAATTATTTAATTTCATGAATGTGATATTTTCATGAAACAAATGATGACTCGCCCACATTGTAAGAATTAAACCTACATCGCCTATTCTATAAATTGAAAAAACTTTTAATGCATTTTTAACTGGCAAATAACGTTCTCTATAGAAAGCAATTAAAAGAAATGACGAAATTCCGATGATTTCCCAACCAATAAAAAGGGTTTCAAAATTTCCAGAAAGAATTGCTAAATTATAACCAAAAAAGAAAAACAAAACCGTGTTAAAAAACCGCTTGTACCCTTTTTCTCTATGCAAATAATAACGGCTATAGGTTGTGATCATTGAGGTTAACAATGCGCCAACAAACAAGTAAACAGCAGAAATTTTGTCAAAATAAAAATCAATAAAGAACTCATAATTTGAAGTTTTTAAAAATGTAATTTCTTTTAAATTTATATCATCTGCTCCTTGAAAAATCCATATAATAATAAAAATTATTAAGCCAATTAATTGCAAAAAAACAGTTCCAAATGCTGTCCAAGAAATTATTTTCTCTTTTGTTTCAGGCAACAGCAGACTAATTAAAAAACCCAAAAGAGGTAATAATAAAAAATATTGAAGTATATCGTTCATAATATTATGCGTTTTTTAATATTCCAACAGGAAGGTTATTAATAGTATTTTCAAAAAGTTCGAGATTGTTGCAAACAAAATTTGCTTCTTTTTTAACCGTATCATATTCAACAAATTCTTCATTTGTAAACACAAATATTTCTTTTGTTTCTGGATGAACAACAATTAATTTAACCCAATCATTCTTAAACCATTCATATGTTGATGGATTTTTACTTATTGCATATTTTACTATTTCAGGAAAATGCTCTGCAATTACTAATAATCTAACAGGATCATGCACCTCAATCATTTGACTTGGTAAGCCTGGCCTTAAGTCACCATCAATACCATTTGCAACACCTATTAAACCCATAACATTATGAGGCAATTTAGAACCTGCCCCCAATTTTTGATTATCGACTCTAGAAAAATAGTACTCTAAATTAATACCACCGCCAACAGGAGCAACAGCTCCTAAAATAATTGATAAGTAATCTCCAGTAGGATCAACTTTATAATCAAAAGAATTTAGAAAAGAACGCCTATCTAAAAATAATTGTTTTGACAAGCTTCTTCTCCCAACAATACACATAGCATTAGTTGCGTGATTTAATTCAGGTCTTGGCTCAAATAATGAAACCGAACGTTTCTTTACTTTTTCATGAACCTTCTCTAAAGAATCAGATGTATTAATAGTATCAAATCTTCTTGATCGCTCTTTAGCATTGTTATGTAAGGCTTTTATAAACGTAATCTCATTTTGGTGATGTAACACTTTATTAGCATTTAATAATATGTCTTCATCATAAAAAGCAATTTCATCCCTAGTTGTATCGTGTAAAGCAGGTAAAAACTGAGTGGTTTCAGGAATTTCAATACCTCTCTGTTTAAGTAATTTTCTTACTTCTTTATGATTTGCAGCAAAAGCAGCAACTTTTGCATTTACAGAACTTGGCCTACCACAACAAGCACCACAATCATAACCTGCATAATGCGTGTTATTCACACTAGTAGCTCCATGACCTACAACATATACTAATGGCGAAAAATTATTCACAAGACCTATACTTTTTAGAAGTCCTTCTATTCTATCAGCCATTTCAATAATCGTAAAACCAATTTGTAGATTATCTTCTTTTGAAGTTGTATCAAAATTTTCAATAATCAACTTCGATTTTTTATGCAAATGCTTAAACGATGCTGTAGTAGCTGGTGAAATTGACGGCCTAAAAATATTTAAAAACAGCTTAAATGCCGAAGAAAACCCTAAAGTTTGGCTGATAATCCATCCAAAAAATAACGAATGGGATTGCTTATGATAATGCAAATCTTTTGCGTGTTTTTTCTTTCTATACTCTTCTTTTATTAAAAATTTTGGAGTTACTGGTGCCGGACATAATTTTGTATAAAACTTACCATTTACCGGTTGAAAATAAAACTCAAAATTAAAAAAAGCAGGCGTTCCAAAAGTTGCAGCATTTTCGTCAAAATATTCTACGTATCTTCTAAATGAACATTCTCTATCATCCATGCAAAATAAAGCTTGAAATGATGTCGTTTCAATTGAATCAATCTCATTAACATGCTGAATATTTGCTAGTACCTGGTCATAAAAACTCCATTCAAATGCTTGTTGCCATAATGAAAGTACCTCAAACAATTCATTATATTTTATGGTTTCAAACAAGTTATATTCTTCCACTCTAACTTTAAGTCCCAAAGGCGACCAATTAGCATTAAACTTATTATCTAAAGCATCAATCTCTAACAATAATTCAAACTTTACAAGTTCTTCAAAAGTTATTTTTTTTGAATCTAATAATGAACTAGGATTGTTTTCAATGGTCGCAATCATTCCACTCCAACCTGGATGTGAAAACTGTTGGTCAAAAAGATATTGTTCAAATAGTTCTTCTTTACCAACAATAATTTCTAATAATTGAGTGATTGATGCATTGTTAAAAAGTAATTTTTTGGCTCTTTTTGAAGTAAATATTCCTGTAATACTTTCTTTTTCTAAAGTAATTATGGAAGATAAAAAACCATTATTATCATTAGGAAAATTCCACATGGCTATTCCCTGATCTAAATAACTACACAAAACACGAAATAAAATACTATGTGTAGATTTTTCTAAATTAATAGCATACTCTTTTTTCCAGTTTGAACGTAAGCTACCAATTCTTGGATTAACAGACTCATCATACTTTTGTTCCAAAAGTTTATTCTTCCATAAACCAAGTTTTTCAGTGCCTTTAGCTTCAATAATAACTCTATCTAAAACACTTTCATTTATTTCTGCATTTGTAAACCGCTGTCTAAAATTTTCTATTGAAAGATAGGTTTTATATCCAAAAATAGTGCTAGCTTCCTGTAATGCTATATGAAAATTTTTATGTTGAAAAGCATGTAAAGTGTTATGATGCACAAAATCTTTAAGAGGGTTTTGTGCAGGCAAAAAATGGGTCAAGTAATGAAGAACTTTATGCTCATCAAAACTTACATTTTGTGAATTCATTTTTAATTAAATTGAATTAATACATTATTTATTTTATTTCAATAAATTGAAATCGTAAAAAATATATTAACTCAAATGAAACTTCCAATTACAAAATAAATCATACAATGGAATAGTTGATTTACTTGAAAAATAGGAATTGTAAAAAAAGATTGGTTGAGTTTCAATAACTAAAACATCATAAATGCAAGTTGTAAATTCTGAATTATACCATTCAACTTCTAATTCTGGTTCTAATTCTGATATTACAAAATCATTTTCTTCAACTTCTGTTGAAATAATATGTGAAAATTCTTTTTCCGAATTTTCTTTTATGATATTGTTCTTGATTGAAGATATGCTTTCTATTTGGATACTTGGAACAGCATCTATTGCCCACATTGTTAGTATGAATAATGGGAATAAAAACATAAACTTCTTTAACTTGCTCAAAATGTATTCTTTTTTTACCTAAAAGTACGACAAAAGTAATAGATTAATTATTGTCAAAAAATATTTTAAGATTAATTTATTAAAAAACCCAAAAAAAATTATTTTCGGGTTTTTAAATTTAGATTCTTTCATACAAACAACATCCGTGAAGCTTATCATAATCTTCATCTTTGGCTTTAACAATTTCGGTATCATGACCTGCTTTTGCAATTGCCTTAGCTACATCTTCAATCGAACATTTATTTTCATCAATTATCAAGTGAATATTTTTATGATCAATATGCCATTCTGCACTTTTTACACCTTTAACAGAAAAAGCAGCTTTTTCAATACGCTTTTTACACATTTCACAATTTCCTGCTACTTTAATTTCGGCTTTTTTGTGTTTGCTTTTCACATCTTGAGCTACTGCTGAAATTGATAAAAAAGCAACTAAAATCATAACTATACTGTTTTTCATTTTTTATATTTTTAAGTTAATTATTTAATTTTAAATCGTAATCCTGCGTAATACATTTGACCAAAAACAGGACCATATAACATACTACTATCAAAATAAGTACCAAAAGGATTCTCACTTTGAACAATACCATTATTTTGTTTATAATTACCGATATTCTCTCCTCCAACATATAGTTCAAAAGTACTGGAAAAAGTTCGGGTAATTTGTGCATTGATAACTGCAAATGAAGGTGCATAATCAGCCAATTGATAAGCTACTGGATTAGATGTTGTATTTGGCAAACGCTGTTCTCCTAACCAATTATAAGTAACATCAAATTTCCATTGTTGTCCTTTGTCTTTAATGTGCGTTTCATAAGATAAATTCCAAAAAATTCTATGCTTTGCTTGTAAAGCTCTTTGTAATTGACCTGATATATACTGTGTTTGAACATCAAAATATTTGTAGGCTGTTTTAAAATTCAAATGTTTCATCAATTCAATACTAAACTCTGCTTGAAAAGAATTTGCAAAACTTTTCCCCTCTAAATTATAAAATAGCACTTGCTGAGCATTAGCATCTATATCAACTACAGCTTGATTTTGAAAATCAGTTACATAATAATCAAATACTACTTCAGAGTTCATTCCAAAAAGTTTGAACTTTTGAATAAAATTTATTCCATAATTCCAAGCAATTTCGGGGTTTAATCCATACAACTTACCTTCAGAATTTAAAATGGAGAAATTTCTATTTGAGGCAAATAAGTGTTGGTTTTCAGCAAAAATATTAGCCGCACGTTTTCCTCTTCCAACAGAAGCTCTAACTACGGCTTGATTCCATGGATTATATCTAATATGCAACCTTGGTGTCAGAAAAGTTCCTAATCTATTATGTTGATCAATTCTTGCTCCAGCTACCAAACTAAAATTATCTAAATTATCAAAAGTATATTCAAAAAAAGCACCTACTGAATTGTCAATTCGAGAAAAATCTTGACTAAAATTTAGATCAACTACCTCATCATATTCATAGAATGCAAAATTGATTCCTGTGGTAAATTTGTTTTTCGTGTTTGAAATTATAGAATTAAACAAAAGATTTGAAAAAAAACTTTTTTGATGAATATCATACTGATTTAAACCAAAATACGAATTTTGTTTATGGGATTGAAATGAATTTTGAAAGCCAAAACTTTGATAAGGCATATCCGGAAATACATAGCCAGTCTTATTCAAAATTTCTATTTTTTCGGTGTTGATTTCGCTTCCCCAAGCATTTTTGGTTAATCTATCTGTATCTGGATTAAAATGAATTGAACCGGCTTGTTTTTCATCGTTCATGTAGCGAAGATTTAAAAAACTAACCCAACCTTTTTTAGAATCATTATACTGCCAACGGTTTAAAATATTAACTTGTTTGCCGATGGGATTGTCAAGAAAATGATCGTGATTCATATCATTCTTCCCTACACGAGTATTGCCATGTACAAACAATGTGGTGCTTAATTTATCTGAATATTTGGTGTTAAAATGCGTGTTAATTTCATAACGTTCATCTTGTGAAGCAAATAAATTAAGAAAAAAAGGAACATCTGTTGCTGGCTTTAGTACTTCATAATTAATTTGACCCGAAATACTTTCATAGCCATTAATTACACTTCCAGCTCCTTTTGTAATTTGAATACTCTCTACCCAAGTTCCTGGCACAAAAGACAATCCGTAAGCTTGTGAAGCGCCTCGAACAGAAGGTATATTTTCATCAGTAATTAAAATATATGGGCTTGTTAATCCTAGCATTTTAATTTGACGATTACCTGTTACTGCATCAGAAAAATTGACATCGATTGATGGATTTGTACTAAAACTCTCCGACAAATTACAACAAGCCGCTTTTAATAATTCTTTTTGCCCCATGGTTTGCAAATTTGCAACTTTATAAAGTGAATGTTCGGTGCTTTTCTTTGTTTTTGAAATGGTAATTTCTTTAAGACTGTTTACTTCTTTGAGTGTAATTGTAAGGCTTTCGGTTGAGTTAACTACAATTTTTTGGGTTTCAAAACCTTCAAAACTTATTTCTAAAATTGAAACTTCGGCAGATTTTACAATTGAAAAATTACCATTTTCATCGGTTTTAGTACCTGATTTCGAATTTTGCCAAACAACGTTGGCACCAACTAATGGTTGATTATTTTCGTCTGTAACTATTCCTTTTATAGTTTCTTGAGCTGAAGCAAAAGTAGAAATAAAGAATAGCACAAACACTATTTTTTTTAACATAATACATCTATTTATTGTTATTAATTCCTTGATTTACAGAATAAAAGACAATAAATAATTATGCGTAAAAAACAAATTGACAGTGAAGTTTGTAGAGTGGCGGCGCATGAGAATCGCAATAAAAACCAACTCTATTAGAAGTTATAATTTCAGATTCAAATGCATTAAAAGTTGGTTCCCAATCGGTATTAAAAACAACTGATTGAAGTTCTAATTGAACGATTTTAACCAATATATCATCCGTTTTCTTTTCAACTTTGATTACCTTATTAGAACAACAAGAATCATGAGAAGCTTCTTTTGCACAACAAGAAGAAACTTTTTCAACACATGGCTCTTGCTTTTCTAATTGAAAAGAAATGGAAGCGATTTCATCTTTACAATAATGTACAGTAAAACTCAAACCTAAATTGACAAGCAAAATAAGTGAGGCTAATACAATACTTATGTGTTTTCTGAAATTCATTACTGCAAATTTACAATTTATTTTGAAAGTTGCTGAAAATAAAATGCTGGAATAAAAAGAATTAACAACAAAGGTTGAATTAAAAAACGTCTCAAGTAAAATACTATCATGTAATCTGGAGTAAAGAAAAACAAAAAGCCAAAAAACAACAACGATAATACCACAAAAAACAGAACAAATAATTGAGTTGAGAACTTCAACAATGATTTTTGCGGAAATAATAAATACAAAATTGCAAGAGAAAAAATGGTGTTTAACGAATACCTAAATAATATTCCAAAAAACAATTTTACACCATCAAAATTTGGCAATGTTTTGTTTTTAAAGTCTTGTTTAAAAAATTCTAAAAATGGATCATAAAACAGTTGGTCTTCAAATAACCGAATGAATACTATACCAAAAGCACATCCTATTAATAGAAGCACTTTTCTTTTATTTGTCATTAGATACTTTAACATAGCCTGAATATTTTGTTACCCATAAAATCCATAATATTAATACAGCGCCATAAATAAATAATGGAAAAATAGTACCATGTAATAAAGAACCATATTGTTTATAGTGAAATAAAGAAAAACACAAAAGTGCAATTCGAATACAATTGAGAATATGAAGTAAAATGATTCCTAAAAAAATATACAGAATCGTTTTTTTCCAATGGATTGAAAAAGCAAAAATAAAAGCCGCAAATAAAATCATGACACTAATAGCGTTACAGCCTTCAACAACTCGGGCAACATACACATCATTATAAACAACTTTAATAGCTGGCTGGAATTGATGAGGCTGTGAGGTAACATTTTCAGTAAAAACACTCATCAACTTTACAGAGTGAAATGCTACCATTTCGGTAAAGCCATCTAACTCATTCTTTTTTTCGTCATATTGATTTAGATACAGTTTATAAATTGAAATAAATGCAATGTAAAAAAGTAAAAACTTAAATAAAAAAGTAAAGAAAATCTTATGTTGACTAAAACTATTTTTCAAGATGTGAATTTTTAACAAAAATATAGATTTTTTTATAGTCTAGAATAAATACTTTTGTAAAAAAAAGAAAATGTCGTTTGAAAATTTAAAACCTGTAGTCTCTGAAATTATTAATAATGATTCTATAACCAGAGAAGAAAAATTATTATCCATTTGCCAATTGTTAACCGATTCTGTTCCTTATTACAATTGGGTTGGCTTCTATTTTGCAAATCATGAAACACAAACATTACATTTGGGCCCATATGTTGGAGCTCCAACAGATCATACGGTGATTCCTTTTGGAAAAGGAATTTGCGGACAAGTAGCTGTCTCCAATTCAAACTTTGTAGTACCTGATGTTTCTGCTCAAGATAATTATATTGCTTGTAGTTTTACAGTTAAATCAGAAATTGTAGTACCTCTTTTTGTAAATGGAATTAATATTGGTCAAATTGATATCGATTCTCACGAATTAGACCCCTTTACAGAAGCTGACGAACGATTTTTAGAATTTGTAAATCAAGAAATAGCGAAATTGTTTTAATACAAATACCAATATCAAAGTCAATTTTAATATATTTGTGCTATATCTTTTTGACCAAATTTATTTATGCCATTTAACGTATCCAGTTTAGAACTTCCTTTTTTTGCTAACTTACTTATTTTGTTAGTATTAGCTAGGCTTTTTGGCGAAATCATGGAACGCTTTAAACAGCCCGCGATGATTGGCGAAATATTAGCTGGTGTTCTACTTGGCCCAACATTACTTAATTTTATCCATCGCACCGAAGAATTAAAAGTAATTTCAGAACTTGGTGTTTTCCTTTTGGTTATTATTGCTGGATTAGAAATTCATTTAGATGAAATTATAAAATCAATGAAGGGTAGAAATATTGTTATTTCTATCACTGCTTTTTTTATTCCTTTATTTTCAGGCTATTTAGTAGGTAATTATTTTGGACAAGATGTAATGTCAACCATATTCATTGGTCTTTGTGTTGCAATTACCGCTTTACCCGTTAGTATTCGAATTCTTATGGATTTGGGAAAATTAAATTCTCCCGTAGGACAAAAAATAATTTCGGTAGCTATTTTTGATGACGTAATTGCATTGACGATTTTAGGAATTTTATTAGACTTAAAAGATGTAGAACCAACTTTCGCAAATATTTCTCAAGCAACTGTTTTTACGGTTCTCAAACTTGTAGCATTCTTAATCATTATTGCTCTAACCTATAAGTTAATACAAAAATTAGCTCAGAAAGAAAATTTTATTGAAAATCAACTCAATTTGATTCTGACTTTCTTGAAAGGAAAAGAATCATTATTTGCCGTATTTTTTGTTTTCATTTTAATTTTTGCAACCATTACAGAAAGTATTGGTTTGCATTTTATTATTGGAGCTTTCTTTGCATCCATGCTAATTTCAAAAGAATTGGTAGGTGAAAAACATTTAGAAACATTTCACAACACTACAAATAGTATGGCAATGGGGTTTTTAGCTCCTATCTTTTTTGCGGGAATTGGGCTCGAATTCCAATTTTCTTCTATCCAAAATTACCCATTACTATTTGCAATTATAGCTATTTCATTTTTATCCAAAATTATTGGGGGATACGTTGGAGGTCGATTTGCAAGATTAAATCACAAAGTATCTCTTGCTCTAGGAATAGGCTTAAATGCAAGAGGAATCATGGAATTAGTAATTGCAAACATCGCTTACAAAGCAGGTATTATTAATACTGAAATTTTCTCAATGCTCGTAATTATGGGATTAATAACCACTTTGTCAACTCCATTTTTATTAAAAAGTGCATTCAAATCAATTGAAAAAATAGCCTGATTTTTAAATATTTGAAAATAATTTGAATTTCATAATTTATAATTCCAAATAATTTCTATCTTTGCAACCGAATTGCAACCATACAATTCATACATAAAAATCATTTAAAATAATATTGGCATGTACTTGACAAAAGAAACTAAAGCTGAAATCTTCGCTAAACACGGAGGAAAAGCTGAAAACACTGGATCTGCTGAAGGGCAAATCGCACTATTTACATTTAGAATTTCTCACTTAACTGAGCACTTGAAAAAAAATCGTCATGATTTTAATACTGAGCGTTCATTGGTACTTTTAGTAGGAAAAAGAAGAAGTCTTCTTGACTATTTAAAGAAAAAAGATATCAACAGATATCGTGAGATTATTAAAGAATTGAATATTAGAAAATAATCAACTAAAGGGGCTTCGTGCCCCTTTTTGTTTTATTTATATTGACAGAAAAAGTTTGGTTTTTCATTGGGTTACAAACAACTACACACAACAACAACACAACTGACCCTTTGTTTAATTAAGAATTAAAATTTTATGATTCCAAAAGTATTCCAAGAAGTTATCGATTTAGGTGACGGAAGAAGCATCTCTATCGAAACTGGAAAATTAGCCAAACAAGCAGATGGATCTGTAGTTGTTCGCATGGGCGATGCCATGTTATTAGCAACAGCAGTTTCTGCAAGAACATCAAATCCTGGTGTTGATTTTTTACCCTTAACAGTAGATTATCGAGAAAAATTTGCAGCAGCAGGTCGTTTTCCTGGTGGTTTCTTCAAAAGAGAAGCACGTCCAAGTGATAGCGAGGTATTGACTATGCGTTTAGTAGACCGTGTATTGCGTCCACTTTTCCCAGATGATTACCATGCTGAAACACAAGTAATGATTCAATTAATGAGTCATGATGAAAACGTTATGCCAGATGCATTAGCTGGATTAGCGGCTTCGGCAGCATTAGCAGTTTCTGACATCCCTTTTTATAACTTAATTTCCGAAGTTCGTGTTGCACGTATTGGTGGAAAATTTGTCATCAACCCAAGCAGAGAAGAATTAGAACAATCTGACATCGATATGATGATTGGCGCTTCTAAAGATTCTGTAGCAATGGTAGAAGGAGAAATGAAAGAAATTTCAGAAGCAGAAATGGTAGAAGCTATCAAATTTGCTCACGAAGCAATTAAAGTTCAAATTGAAGCTCAAGAAAGATTAAGAGCAGCTGTAGGTTCACCAGCTTACAGAGAATATGAACCAGAAAAAGAAGACGAAAGCGTTTATGCAAAAGTAAAAGCCGCTTCTTATGACAAATATTATGCTATTGCTCAAGAAGCATCAGCAAAAAGCGAAAGAGGAGAAAAATTTGCAGCGGTTAAAGAAGAAGTTAAAGCATTATTCTCAGAAGAAGAATTTGCCGAAAATCCAGATTTAGCTGAATTAATTAGCAAATACAACTATAAAGTTCAAAAAACAGCCGTTCGTAACGTAATTTTAGAAAAAGGAATTCGTTTAGACGGAAGAAAAACTACAGATATTCGTCCAATTTGGTGTGAAGTTGATTATTTACCATCTGTACACGGTTCTTCTATTTTTACACGTGGGGAAACTCAAGCATTAGCTACTGTAACTTTAGGAACTTCGAGAGAAGCAAATCAAATAGACTCTCCATCTGAACAAGGAGAAGAAAAATTCTATTTACATTATAACTTCCCGCCTTTTTCGACAGGTGAAGCAAAACCATTAAGAGGAACTTCAAGAAGAGAAGTAGGTCATGGAAACTTAGCACAACGTGCTTTAAAAAATATGATTCCTGCTGATTGTCCTTATACTATTCGCGTAGTTTCTGAAGTATTAGAATCTAATGGTTCTTCTTCTATGGCTACTGTTTGTGCTGGAACAATGGCATTAATGGATTCTGGAGTTCAGATGGTAAAACCAGTCTCTGGTATTGCAATGGGATTAATTACTGACGGAGAAAAATTCGCAGTATTATCAGATATCTTAGGAGATGAAGATCACTTAGGAGATATGGACTTCAAAGTAACAGGAACTGCTGACGGTATTACAGCTTGTCAGATGGACATCAAAATTGATGGTTTACGTTATGACATCATGGAACAAGCTTTAGGTCAAGCAAGAGATGGTCGTATGCATATTTTAGGAAAAATCACTGAAACTATTGCAACTCCAAGAGCTGAAGTAAAACCAAAAGCACCAAAAATTATCACAAGAACAATCCCTGGAGCTTTCATTGGAGCCTTAATTGGACCTGGTGGAAAAGTAATTCAAGAATTACAAAAAGCAACTGGAACTACTATCGTAATTAACGAAGTAGATGAGCAAGGTGTAGTTGAAATCTTAGGTACAAGTCCAGAAGGAATTGCAACTGTTTTAGCTAAAATTGATTCAATTATCTTCAAACCAGAAATGGGAGAAGCTTATGAAGTAAAAGTAATTAAAATGTTAGATTTCGGAGCTGTAGTAGAATACACTAAAGCACCAGGAAATGAAGTTTTATTACATGTGTCTGAATTGGCATGGGAACGTACGGAAAATGTTTCTGATGTAGTGAATATGGGTGATGTATTTATGGTAAAATACTTAGGTATAGATCCTAAAACACGAAAAGAAAAAGTGTCAAGAAAAGCACTTCTACCTCGACCTCCTAGAGAAGATAAAAAAGATAATGCTCCAAAAGCATAATCTTAATTTTTAAATAGTGTAAATCCCGATAGTGTAAAAAGTATCGGGATTTTTATTTTTTTTTAACTTTTTGTAACTTTTTTAATTTTCTTGCGTATAACAATCAGAACTATTAAAAGTAAGGAAAATTAAATGAGACAACTTAAAATTACAAAGCAGGTAACTAATCGTGAAACTGCTTCTTTAGACAAATATTTACAAGAAATTGGAAAAGTTGACCTTATTACTGCTGATGAAGAAGTAGAATTAGCTCAAAAAATTAAAGCCGGAGATCAAAGAGCTTTAGAAAAATTAACAAAAGCAAACTTACGTTTCGTAGTGTCTGTTGCTAAACAATATCAAAATCAAGGACTTACCCTTCCTGATTTAATTAACGAAGGAAATTTAGGATTAATTAAAGCTGCTCAACGTTTTGACGAAACACGAGGTTTCAAATTCATTTCCTATGCTGTATGGTGGATTCGTCAATCTATTCTTCAAGCGTTAGCTGAACAATCTCGTATCGTTCGTTTACCATTGAATAAAATTGGTTCTATCAATAAAATTAACAAAATGTATGCCTTGTTAGAGCAATCGCAAGAGCGTGCACCATCTGCTGAAGAAATTGCTAAAGAATTAGACATGACGGTGAATGATGTAAAAGAGTCTATGAAAAACTCAGGACGTCATTTATCAATGGATGCACCTTTAGTTGAAGGAGAAGATTCTAATTTATACGACGTTTTACGTTCTGGTGAATCTCCAAATCCAGATAGAGAGTTAATTCACGAATCACTTCAAACTGAAATTGAACGCGCTTTAGAAACATTAACCCCAAGAGAGGCTGATGTAGTTCGTTTGTATTTTGGTTTAGGCGATCAACACCCTATGACATTAGAAGAAATTGGAGAAACATTTGATTTAACACGTGAACGTGTACGTCAAATTAAGGAAAAAGCAATTAGAAGATTAAAACATACTTCAAGAAGTAAAATTTTGAAAACCTATTTGGGTTAAATTCCAAAAAAAATTAAATTCCAAATTCCAAAGTTGGAATTTAGAATTTAATTTTTGGGATTTCTATAAAAGTAACAACAGTTTAAAACTGTTCGTTTTTTGATTGATGATTGAAACTCCGGCTGATTACCGGAGTTTATTTTTTTCAGGGAAATAAAACTCCAGTCTGTTCGCTTTGCTCGGGTTTCCAGAGTTTTATTTTTTTTAGGGAAATAAAACTTTAAAATTCAACATTCCAAGTTGAATATTCAAAATTATAAAAATGAAAGTTTATAATTTGTACATTTGCAAAAAGATTGAATATTCAATGTTGAACAACGAATTTTGAAATCTACAATAAACAACATAACTACAACATGAAAAATACACTTATTGCTCCATCGGTTCTTGCTGCCGACTTTGCAAATCTTCAACGCGACATCGAAATGATTAATGCTAGTGAAGCGGATTGGTTTCACATTGATATCATGGATGGCGTTTTTGTACCTAATATTTCTTTTGGAATGCCTGTTTTAGATGCTATTAATAGACACGCAAAAAAAACAATTGATGTGCATTTGATGATTGTGGATCCAGATCGATATATTACAACTTTCAAGAAATTAGGAGCTGATATTTTAACCGTTCACTATGAAGCTTGTACTCATATACACCGAACCCTTCAGGCTATAAAAGTGGAAGGTATGAGAGCTGGGGTGGCATTAAATCCTCATACTAACGTAGACTTATTAGAAGATGTGATTCAGGATATTGATTTGGTTTGTATTATGAGTGTAAATCCAGGTTTTGGAGGACAATCTTTTATCGAAAACACCTATTCAAAAGTTAAAAAACTAAAAGCTTTAATCAACAAAAAAAATGCTGCTACGTTAATTGAAATTGATGGTGGTGTAACCAATAAAAACGCAAAACAACTTGTCGATGCTGGTGCAGATGTATTAGTAGCTGGAAGTTATGTTTTTGGCGCGCAAGATCCAATTGCAACCATTGCTGATTTGAAGCAAATTACGAAATAATAAAAATTTTGATTAACATTATCTCTTAAAGCTCCGCTTTGAAAATACTTTAAAACAAAAAAACGCTCTAACAAGTTTGGCGAAGCAACAATATTCAAATTAAAAAAGGATTTTGCTACGCAACATCCCACAAAGCTCCGCTTTGAAAATACTTTAAAACAAAAAAAACGCTCAAACAAGTTTGGCGTTTTTTTTGTTTTAAAGTATTTATGTGTGACCGCGAAGGGATTCGAACCCCCAACCCTCAGAGCCGAAATCTGATATTCTATCCAGTTGAACTACGCAGCCATTTTGAGTTTGAAGTTGGAAGTAGGAAGTTTAGAGACTTTACTCGGTACTTCGTACTTCATATTTTAAACTAAAAGTTTCTTAACGATTCCAGAAATAACTTTTCCTTCAGCTTGACCACCTATTTGAGCTGAGGCTAATCCCATAACTTTTCCCATTGCAGCTATACCCGTTGCACCTGTCTCTGCAATAATTTTAGCTACAATAGCTTCAACTTCTTCTTCTGATAATTGTGCAGGTAAGAATTTTTCAATTACTGCTATTTGTGCTAATTCTGGTTCTGCTAAATCAGGACGGTTTTGATTGGTAAAAATCTCAGCACTATCTTTTCGCATTTTAACCAAACGTTGAAGCATTTTAATTTCATCGGACTCTGTTAAACCATCTGCAGCACCCGCTTCTGTTTTTGCTAAGATAATAGCCGATTTAATAGCGCGTAAAGCTTCCAATGCAACCGAATCTTTTGCTTTCATAGCTTCTTTCATGTGATCCATGATTTTTACTTCTAAACTCATGTCTTTTGTTAATTTTTTGTTGTTTATTATTGTGCAAAGGTAACAAAAAAACCCGAAAATTGCTCTTCGGGTTTTATAAGGTAGGTTAGATTATAGTAAATTAATCTACATTATCATGAAGGAAAGAATTGTTTGAACGAAGTTGAATATCATCGTTACTGTCTGTCCCTAGTGAAATTCTAGATTGATTACTGTTTGTCGATGGCGATGATGTAACATCAATCCCCATTCGTTTATAAGCAGGTTCTCTCTCAAATTCATCAATCTGCGCATTGCTATTGTTGAATTTATGATTGAATTCCTTCATTTTTCGTTTGCGTTCTTCGGCTCTAAATTTTAATGTTTCTTCAATAGACATTTCTAATGGTGAAACCGCATCAAATTGAATGTTGTCTTCAAATTTTTCAACTTCTTTTTTCATTGTGAAGTTAAGCTCTTCATCGACAGGCTCATTTACCACAGCAACTTCCTTAACTGCTTCAACTTGAGATTCCATTTCTAAATAATCTTCTAAAGAATATTTAATGATTCCGTTTTGATTCACTTCTGTAACTGGCACAACATTTATTGGATCTTTAACTTCTAAAGAACGAGTTTCAGCTGATAAATCGAATACAATTGTATTTTCAAGCGGAGTTTCTACCGACGTATTAAACAGATCTAATCCGAAATTAAAATCTTCTTTTGCTTTTACAAATTCTGGATCCTTAACTTGAATTTCTCTTATTTGAGGTGTGATGATTTCAAAATTTGAAACTACAGGAGCAGCTACCACTTCAAAAGTCACATCGATATTTTTCAAAAAATCCGTTGTAGGCACTAAATCAATTGTTGCTACAGGTTCGTGAATTTCAAAAATAGGGGCCTCAATTTCTTCTTCTAATGTGAAAACGATTTTTGGTTCTACTTCTTCAACACTTTCTGAAATAGTTGTGGCAATAACTTCATTTACCTCAGGCGCTTCAAAAATAGGTTCGTTAACCGGAAGTGCTGCAATTGTTTTATTTAATAATTCATGAACAATTTTTTGCTCATCTTCTAAAGAGTGTATAATTTTTTTTGGTTCTGTATTTACGATTTCGGCCTGTTGCTCTACATTAAAACCTGTAGCAATAACGGTTACAGAGATAGCATCACCTAATGCTTCTTCTTCGCCAACACCCATAATAATATTTGCATTATATCCTGCTTCAGATTGAATGAAATCATTGATTTCACCTATTTCATCGATGGTAATTTCATTAGCTTCATCGGTTCCTGAAACAATTAATAACAACACATTTTTAGCACCTGTAATTTTATTATCATTCAATAAAGGAGAATCTAAAGCGCTTGATATAGCTTGCTTTGCACGATCTACTCCTGATGCAGTTGCTGAACCCATAATTGCAGTTCCACTGTTTGATAACACAGTCTTAGCATCTTTAAGGTCAATATTTTGTGTGTAGTGGTGCGTAATTACTTCTGCAATTCCTCTAGACGCTGTAGCTAATACTTCGTCTGCTTTAGAGAATCCTGCTTTGAAGCCAAGGTTTCCATACACTTCACGTAATTTATTATTATTGATAACTACTAAAGAATCTACTTGTTTACGTAAACGTTCTACTCCGGCTAACGCTTGCTCAGAGCGAACTTTTCCTTCAAATTGAAAAGGAATTGTAACTATACCTACTGTAAGAATGTCTCTGTCTTTTGCTAATTGAGCAATTACAGGAGCAGCACCCGTACCAGTTCCTCCACCCATTCCTGCAGTGATGAAAACCATTTTAGTATTGCTGTCTAACATTTTTTCGATTTCAGCAATACTTTCAATTGCAGATTGTTGTCCTACTTCAGGATTTGCACCGGCCCCTAATCCTTCAGTAAGGTTTACACCTAACTGTATTTTATTTGGCACCGGACTGTTTTGTAAAGCCTGAGAATCGGTATTACAAACTATAAAATCAACCCCTTTAATCCCTTGTTTAAACATGTGATTAATGGCATTACTACCACCTCCTCCAACGCCAATTACTTTAATTACGTTCGATTGGTTTTTTGGTAGATCAAATGAAATGTTTCCAAATTCTGACATAGTAGTTCCTTTTATTCTGCGTTATCTAAAAATTCTTTAATCTTATCTATATACTTATCAAAAAACGAACGTTTGATTTTTTCATCGGTTGTTTCTTGATGAGCAGGTTGAGTTGCTTGAGACTCTTCTTTTTCTTCAGCAATAACAGGTGTTTCTGTTACAACTTGAGGGCGAACAACCACTTCTGGTTCTTCTTTTTTCATTTCTACAAATGGCGTAGCACTTTTCGTATTATTTCGAATACTATTCATCACTAAACCAACAGCAGTAGCATATAATGGACTTGATAATTCTTCGTTTGAATCTCCTGCTAAGTGTTCGTTTGGATATCCTATTCTAGTATCCATTCCGGTTATGTATTCAACAAGTTGTTTGATGTGTTGTAATTGTGCTCCACCACCTGTTAATACTATCCCTGCAATTAATTTTTTCTTTGGATCTTCGTGACCGTATAATTTGATTTCGGCATATACTTGCTCAATGATTTCCACTACTCTAGCGTGAATAATTTTTGATAAGTTTTTCAGCGAAATTTCCTTTGGCTCTCTTCCTCTTAATCCAGGAATAGAAACAATTTCGTTATCTCTATTTTCTCCTGGCCATGCCGATCCAAAACGCGTTTTTAACAACTCGGCTTGTTTTTCTATGATTGAACAGCCTTCTTTGATATCTTCTGTAATTACATTTCCTCCAAACGGAACAACCGCAGTATGACGGATGATACCATCTTTAAAAATAGCTAAATCTGTAGTTCCACCACCTATATCAATCAAAGCAACTCCAGCTTCTTTTTCTTCTTGACTTAATACTGCATCTGCAGAAGCAAGTGGTTCTAAGGTTAATCCAGATAATTCTAATCCGGCGCTTTTTACACATCTGCCAAGGTTGCGAATTGAAGCTGCTTGTCCTACCACAACATGAAAACTAGATTCTAGTCTTCCGCCATACATTCCAATAGGTTCTTTTATTTCGGCTTGACCATCAATTTTAAATTCCTGTGGCAAAACGTGAATAATTTCCTCGCCGGGCAACATAGCTAACTTATGAACTTGACCAATAAGCGTATCAATATCAACATCACCAATTACTTCTTCTGAATTTGGTCTACTGATGTAATCACTATGTTGGATACTGCGAATATGTTGTCCTGCAATCCCTACAACTACATCATTAATTTTATATCCCGAATCGTTTTCTGCTTCTGAAACTGCTTGTTGAATGGACTGAATTGTTTGTGTAATATTGTTAACAACACCCCTATGAACACCTAAACTTTTAGATTTTCCTACACCAAGAATTTCTAGTTTACCGTATTCATTTTTCTTCCCTATCATTGCTACAATTTTAGTTGTACCAATGTCTAATCCTACTGCAATGTTGTCTTTGTTCATAATTTATTTTATTTCTTACAAACCACTTGTTGTGTAAACATTAAGTTTATCTCTTTATATTCTTTAATCAATGTATCTTTAATTGCATGGTGAAAAAAGGCTTTATAATTTCTAAGCTTTTTTTGCACATTAATTGGTTTCCCAAAAGCAATTTTATAATCAAAACTTCTGTTGGTTAATACCACATTTCCAGAAGGCATGATTTGCGCGCCAGTAATATTTTTACTTAAGAAATCATCTTTTTTAATTTCATTAAATAATTTCAAATATGACTTTCGCTTTTCTTTACTAATTTCACCAACAACTAGTGGAACTCGTGCCGAAAAATTGGTTGACAATGAAATTCTATCTCCTTTTCTGTCAAGGTAATAACTGTCATTATCAGAAATAACTCTAATTATAGGGGTCTTTTGAGTAATACGCGTATTTAGAAAACCATCTATTGTTGAAAAAACTTCTGCTTTTTCAATCATCTCATGATGACTGAGTTCGTTTTCTAAAGTATTCAAATCTACTTTATCTTTTTGTAATCTTGAAGCGTCTCCTAAATTTTGTATTAACAAGTTATTAACCATTTGATGTGTTAAAAACATATTTTCTTTTGAGTCAAATTGAATATCTATCTTGTTGATTTTACGCTCACTATTCCTTTTCGAAGAAAAAGAATACAAAAAAATCATCATCAAAACAACCAATACTAAAAGTATACTATGCCAATTAATCCTTCTCATAAAGCGCGTTTTTAATATCTTTTACCATCTCACCAATGTCTCCAGCTCCAATTGTTATAAACACAGAAGCATCTGAATTTTTAAATGTAGTAATCAACTGATCTTTATTCACTAATTTTTTATTGGGATTGTTTATTTTTGTTAACAACCAACTTGAATTTATTCCTTCCATAGGTAATTCTCGTGCTGGATAAATCTCAAGTAAAAGTATCTCGTCAAATTGTGCTAAGCTTTCGGCAAAACCATCGGCAAAATCTTTAGTTCGACTGAATAAATGCGGTTGAAAAGCTGCTATAATTTTCTTTCCTGGATACAATTCGCGAACCGCCTGATGCACTGCGTTAATTTCAGTTGGATGATGCGCATAATCATCAATATACACTCTATCTTCTTCTCTTATTTGAAATGAAAAACGACGTCTAACTCCTTTAAAACTAGCTAAAGCAGCACAAATTTTATCATTGGAAACTCCATATGATTTTGCCATTGCAAAAGCCAATAATGCATTCGTTAAATTGTGATGCCCAGGTAAACCAAATTTTACATTTGGCACTAATTCAGTTGGAGTTTTCACATCAAACAAATAAAAACCATTTTCGATTCTAATATTTTGTGCCGAAAAATCAGCTTCATTAGTAACGCCTATGGTAATTCCTTCAAGAGGCAACCCGTTGATGATGTATAAATTTTCTTTTGGAGTTTTAGCTGCAAATTCTCTGAATGAAGCTTCTATGTGTGCCGCATCTCCATAAATATCTAAATGGTCTGCATCCATTGAGGTTACGCAAGAAACATTAGGATGTAAATGTAAAAACGAACGATCAAACTCATCTGCCTCAACAACGGTAACTGTTTTTCCTGAGCCAATTAGGTTTGAATTATAATTTTCAACAATTCCACCTAAAAAAGCAGTTACATCTACCCCACTTTCATATAAAACATGTCCTAAAATACTTGATGTTGTGGTTTTTCCGTGGGTACCTGCTACTGCAAAACAATAGGTATCTTTAGTTATTAAGCCAAGTACTTCGGCGCGTTTTTTAATGGTATATTCTCGTTCAACAAAATAATTCCACTCAGAATGCGAAACTGGAACAGCAGGTGTAACTACAACCAATGTATTTTCGGCGGAAAAATCTTTTGGAATTAAATTAATAGAATCTTCAAAATGAATGGCTAAACCCAATGCTTGCAACTCGTCTGTCAATTGCGTTTCGGTTTTGTCATAACCCGCTACATTTTTTCCAATGTATTGAAAATAGCGCGCCAAAGCACTCATGCCGATGCCTCCGATACCGATAAAATAGACGTTATGTATTTGGTTTAGATTCATTTTTCTTACCACAAAGACGCTAAGGCGCCAAGTTATTTTTTAATTTTTGATTAGTTTAACTATTTCTTCAACAATATCTTTTGTTGCGTTTGGTTTCGCTAATTTTTTTATGTTTTGACTTAATTCTATTTGCAAATTTTCATTTGAAATTACATCTGAAAAAGTAGTTTCAAATTTTTCATTCAATTCGTTTTCTTTTAGAAGGATTGCTCCTTTTTTATCTGCAATTGCTTTAGCATTTTTCGTTTGATGATCTTCTGCTACATTAGGCGATGGAATAAAAATCGTTGGCTTACCCACAATGCATAATTCCGAAACCGATGAAGCACCAGAACGCGAAATAATGATATCTGCTGCTGCATACACTAAATCCATACGATCAATAAAAGCTACCACTTGAACATTTTTATTATCGTTGTATTTTGAATAATCATTTAAATACAATTTTCCGCATTGCCAGATGATTTGACAGTTTTGGTTTAAAAGAAAATCCAATTCTTTTTCAATTAATTGATTGATTCGTCTAGCACCTAAACTTCCACCTAAAACCAATACTGTTTTTTTAGATTCATCTAACTTAAAATAGGCATTTGCTTCGCTTTTATTTGCTTGAACTAATAAATCTTGTCGTACCGGATTGCCTGTTAATATCATTTTATCCTTTGGAAAAAATCGTTCCAAATTTTCATAGGCAACACAAATTGCATTGGCTTTTTTTGCCAATAATTTATTGGTTATTCCAGGATATGAATTTTGTTCTTGAATAACCGTTGGAATTCCTAATAACGATGCTACTTTTAAAACCGCTCCACTTGCAAAACCTCCTGTGCCAATTACCACATCTGGTTTAAAACTTTTTATTATAAAAAAAGATTTCAACAAACTTGAAGCTAATTTTATGGGAAACAAAGCATTTTGAAAAGTTAATTTTCTTTGTAAACCTGCAATCCACAATCCTTTAATTTCATAGCCTGCCTGAGGTACTTTTTGCATTTCCATTTTATCTTGCGCGCCTACAAAAAGGAACTTTGCTTCAGGAAAACGCACTTTTAATTCGTTGGCAATAGCTATAGCAGGATAGATATGTCCTCCTGTTCCGCCTCCGCTAATTATGAATCTTGGTTGTTGCATTTATTCTTTATTTCTTACGCTGTTCATAGGATTTTGTCCGTTATACAAACTATCTCCTTCGTCTTTACTTAATTCTTCTTTAATTGAATACTTCATTTCTTCAATTTTTTGCTGATTTTCATCCACTTCTTTTTCTTCATTCAAAGCAACTTGTGCATCAATAATTTGTTGTAACGCTTCGTCACGTTTACGTTTTTCCTCTAAATCTAAAGCAACTTCTTCCTCTTTTTTAGTAACACTTAATATAATTCCAATGGCAATACAAGTCATCCAAATAGAAGTTCCTCCACTACTAATTAATGGTAACGGCTGACCGGTAACCGGAAGTAATTCAACAGCAACACCCATGTTTATGAACGCTTGAAAGATAATTGGAAAACCTAGCCCGATGATGAGTAGTTTTCCAAATAATGTAGTGGCTTTTTGTGCATCAATAATAAATCTAATGAAGAGCAATAAATATAAAAATATGATTCCGACTGCGCCGATTAAACCGTATTCTTCGACTATAATTGCAAAAATAAAATCGGAGGAAGATTGCGGAAGAAAATGTTTTTGCACACTTTTTCCAGGGCCAAGACCATAAATCTTACCAGAAGCAATAGCTATTTTTGCATTTTCAATTTGGTAATCGTCATCATTTGGTTTATCATCAAAGAAACTATCAATACGACTCATCCAAGTATCAACACGATTAGGCATTGCATCTGGAAACGCTTTTGCCACCATGATGAAGAACACTAAACTTGCAAAACCAGCTCCAACTATAAAACCTAAATATTTTAAGGGATATTGCCCGATGAAAACGAGCATGCAAACCATAGAAAATATCAAAGCTGTAGTAGAGAAATTGGCAGGAAGCACTAAAGCCAAAATAACAAATACAGGCAACCAAAGTTCGAATAATGATTCCTTAAATGAATATTCTTTGTCGCTTACTTTAGCTAAATAACGCGCAACATAAATCATTAGCACAATAAAAGCTATTGTTGATGTTTGAAAACTAATCCCAACAAATGGAATTTGTATCCATCGACTGGCATTTGCCCCATCAATTACTGTTCCTTTAAATAAAGTATAAACTAACAATAATATGACAAGCGGAATTCCAAAAATGGATAATGCCTTAAAGTAATGATATGGCGTTTTATGGATAAAAAACACAATGGCAAACCCTAACATCACATGTATAAAATGTTTGAATAAATAACCTATTGTAGAACCTTTTCCAATAACATAAACCAAGTTTGTACTCGCACTATAAACTGGCAAAAAAGACACCAAAGCTAATAGAAACACTATTGCCCAAATGGTTTTATCTCCTCTTATTTTACCAATGATATCGAACATTATCTTTTATTTTTTTACTATTCATTCAAATATAAATGTGATTTCTCCTTGCGTCGAAATGACAACACCAACAAAAAATTACAAATTATAAACCGCTTGTTTGAATTGATTTCCTCTGTCTTCATAGTTTTCAAACAAATCAAAACTTGCACAAGCTGGAGATAAAAGCACTGTGTCTCCTTTTTCAGCTAATCGTTTTGCTATTTGAACAGCTTCAGCCATCGAAGTAGTTTCAACCATAATATCTACTACATTATTAAATGCATTGCTAATTTTTGTATTATCTACTCCTAGACAAACAATAGCTTTAACTTTTTCGCGAACCAAAGGCATTAATTCGTCATAATCATTTCCTTTATCTACTCCACCAACTATCCAAACTGTAGGCGTTGTCATGCTGTCTAACGCATAAAAAACCGAATTTACATTGGTAGCTTTTGAATCATTAACATATTGAACCCCTTGTATTTTTAATACTTTTTCTAAACGGTGTTCAGCTCCTTGAAAATTAGTCAAACTTTCTCTTATCGTTTGCTTTCTTATATTTAACAACTGAGCAACAGCAGTTGCTGCCATTGCATTTTTAATGTTGTGTTTTCCTTCTAAGGCTAATTCGTTAATTTGCATAGTAAATAATTCGTTATTAATTGTGCTAAATATTTTATTTTCTTCTAATAAGGCTCCGTTATTTTCAAGCTTTTCTGAAAGCGAGAAGGGAACTTTATTTGCTTTAATTGTATTATTTGTTAACCAATTATGGATAGCTTCATCTTCATAATCATAAATTAGATAATCAGCTTCCGTTTGGTTTTTTGTTATTCTAAATTTAGAGGCGATGTATAAACTATAATCATAATTATATCGATCTAAATGATCTGGGCTAATATTTGTAATGATGGCAATATGTGGTTTATAATTAATAATACCATCTAATTGAAAACTACTCAATTCTAATACATAAACATCGTGCTTATTTTCGGCTACTTGCCAGGCAAAGCTTTTTCCGATGTTTCCTGCTAAACCCACATTTAAACCACCTTGTTTTAAAACATGATAGGTTAACAATGTGGTAGTAGTTTTTCCGTTACTTCCTGTAATTCCTACGGTTATTGCATTGGTAAACTGTGCTGCAAACTCAATTTCAGAAATAACTGAAATTCCTTTCTCGATGAGTTTTTTAACAATAGGTGATTTCTCAGGAATACCAGGACTTTTCATTACTACATCGGCATTCAGAATTAATGCTTCTGTATGCTTTTCATCTTCCCAGATAATTTCATTATTTGTAAGAACTTCTTTATAACTGTCTTTTATTTTTCCAAAATCGGAAACAAAAACATCATATCCTTTTTGTTTCCCTAAAATTGCGGTACCTACTCCACTTTCTCCACCACCCAAAACAACCAATCGCATACTATCTCAATTTTAATGAAACCAATGAGAAAATTGCTAATAGAATTCCAACAATCCAAAAACGGGTGACTATTCTACTTTCGTGATATCCTTTCTTTTGATAATGATGGTGTAAAGGAGACATCAAGAAAATACGTCTTCCTTCTCCAAATTTCTTTTTCGTATATTTAAAATAACTTACTTGGATAATCACCGAAAGATTCTCAGCTAAGAAAATTCCACAAACTACCGGAATCATTAATTCTTTTCGAATCGCAATTGCAATAACAGCTATAATTCCACCAATGGTTAAACTTCCTGTATCGCCCATAAAAACAGATGCTGGATACGCATTGTACCAAAGAAATCCAACTAAAGCTCCTACAAAAGCAGCGATGTAAACCGTCATTTCTCCAGAATTTGGAATGTACATAATGTTCAAATAATCGGAAAAAATGATGTTTCCAGAAACGAAGGTGAATAAACCGAGCGTTAATACCGAAATAGCAGAAGTCCCTGCGGCTAAACCATCAATTCCATCGGTTAAATTAGCTCCGTTTGAAACCGCTGTAATGATCAAAATCACCATCGGAATAAAGATCAACCAAGCATAACTTTTATAATCATCACCCATAAATGAAAGTACTTCAGCATAGTCAAACTCGTTGTTTTTCATAAACGGAATCGTAGTTGCTGTTGATTTTTCCTCTAAATCTGAAGGTTTTATATTGTTTTCGATTTTTACTCTTGAAGTCAATGTATCTTTTCTAACCGTAACATCGGGACTTAAATACAAAACAGTTCCCACAATTAATCCTAGACCAACTTGACCAATTACCTTGAAAATTCCTTTTAAACCTTGTTTGTCTTTTTTAAATATTTTGATATAATCATCAATAAAGCCAATTGTTCCCATCCAAATGGTAGTCACAATTAGTAAAATGATATAAATATTATTCAATTTTGCTAACAATAAAACCGGAATTAAAGTCGCTAGAATAATGATAATTCCTCCCATCGTAGGTGTACCAGCTTTTGCGGTTTGACCTTCTAATCCTAGTTCGCGTACCGTTTCACCTACTTGTTGATTTCTTAAATAATTGATGATTTTTTTTCCGTAAATCGTAGCAATTAACAACGACAAAATAAATGCCAATGCAGAGCGAAAAGTAATGTATTGAAATACACCTGCCCCAGGAACATCAAATGCTTTGTCTAAGTATTGAAAAATATAGTATAACATAATATTTGCTTAGTTTTAAAGGTTAATGTTGGCTTATTTATTTAGTTGTTGTAATAATTCGGTTACTATTTGTAAATCATCAAAATCATATCTAACGCCATTTATTTCTTGATACGTTTCATGACCTTTTCCAGCAATTAAAATAATGTCATTTGGATTTGCTAATTGACAGGCTGTTTTAATGGCTTGTTTTCTATCTAAAATGGAAATTGTTTTTTTGAAATTTTGAGGTTCAACTCCTTTTTCCATTTCTTGAATGATTATTTCTGGATTTTCAGTTCTTGGATTATCAGATGTAAAAATGGCTTTGTCGCTTAATGTTGAAGCAATGTTTGCCATTACTGGTCGTTTAGTTTTATCTCGATCGCCACCACAACCCACAACTGTAATTAGCTGTTCGTTTTTAGTGCGAATATTTTCTATGGTTTGCAACACATTCTCTAAAGCATCAGGCGTATGTGCATAATCTACAATAGCCGTAATTTTTGAATTGGAAACAATAAATTGAAATCTTCCGGATACACTTTCTAACTCAGAAAGCAATCGTAACGCCTCAAATTGTTCAATTCCCAATTCAACTGCAACGGCATAAATAGCTAATAAATTATAGGCATTGAATGATCCAATTAATTTAACCCAAACTTCATTATCATTAATTTTTAGCAATAATCCTGATAATTGATTTTCGAGAATTTGTGCTTTATAATCGGCATACGATTTTAGCGCATAAGTGATTTTTTTTGCCTTTGTGTTTTGAAGCATTACTACTCCATTTTTATCATCGGAATTTGAAATTGCAAAAGCTGATTTTGGTAAATAATCAAAAAACGATTTTTTCACATCGCGATATTCGGCAAAGGTGTTATGATAATCTAAATGATCGTGTGATAAATTCGTAAAAACACCTCCTGCAAATTGAAGAGCGTCTGTTCTTTTTTGATGAATTCCGTGTGAACTTACTTCCATGAAACAAAACTCGCAACCTTCTTGAACCATTTGGTCCAAATAATAATTTAACGTCAGTGAATCAGGAGTCGTGTGCGTTGCTTTAAACTCTTCGGTATCCACCATAATTTTAACCGTTGAAAGTAATCCAACTTTATATCCTGCCTTTTTAAATAACTGATATAATAATGAAGCAATTGTCGTTTTACCATTAGTTCCGGTAACACCAACCAGTTTAATTTTCTCCGATGGATTATCATAAAAATTAGCCGATAAATACGCTAAAGCCTCATTTGTATCGTTAACTTGCACATAGGTAATTCCTTGTACTATAGTTTCAGGAAATTGTTCGCAAACAATAACAGTTGCACCAAGTGCAATTGCTTTTTCAATATAATCATGACCGTCTGAAAGTGTTCCTTTTATTGCCACAAAAGCAGTATTTGATTCCACCTTTCTAGAATCAAATTCAATTTTTGATATAGTTACATCGGTAGCTCCATGAACTGCTTCAATGCTAACTCTATATAATATGTCTTTTAGGCGTTTCACGATAATTCGATTATAATTGTTTGATTTTTATTGAATTTTTGTCCCGAAGTAATGGATTGTTTTTTCACTCTTCCGATACCAACTACTTTTACTTTTAACCCTAAATTTTCCAACAAAGCAACGGCATCCATGGCTTCCATCCCTTTTACATTTGGAACAATTTGATCTTCTTTTACTACTTCTTGATAATAATTTGCATATTTTTTTTCTTGAGAAACCACTTTTGCATCGATGTTTTTAACATGATTTGTAGCTGGAGAATCGGTAAATATTTTTTGTGCGATTCTTTTAAACACAGGTCCAGATACATCACCTCCATAATAACCAATAGTTTTATCGGGTTTGTGAATTACAACAATACATGAGTATTTAGGTTGAACAGCTGGAAAATAGCCAACAAAAGACGAAGCATAATACATATCGGGTTTTCCATAATTAACTTGAGCTGTTCCCGTTTTTCCTGACATTGAAAAATCTTTTGAGTATAATTTTGAACCCGTTCCTCTTTTTACCACATTCTCTAAAACTGCCTGAACTTTACCTAGTGTTTCTTGTGAACAAATTTTTGGATTAATAACTTCAGTATTGAATTTTTTAATGGTTTTATTCCATTCTTTTACTTCGCTCACAAAAATGGGTTTCACCATAACTCCATTATTTGCCACTGCATTATACAACGTCAATGTTTGTAATGGAGTTACTGATAATCCATAACCAAAAGCCATCCAAGGCAAACTTGTTCCCGACCAACCGCTGATGCCTGGATAAGGTATATAAGCTCTACCTTCACCTTTTATTGGTAAACCAAGTGGTTTATGTAATCCATAACTTCTAATTCGATCTACAAATTGTTTCGGATTATCTTTGTAATTATTATAAACCGATTGTACTAATACCGTGTTTGATGAAACTTCAAAACCTCTAGCTAATGATATTTTACCATAGCCTCCTTTGTGAGAATCTCGTACCCAACTTCCGTAATATTGAATTTGACCACCTCTTGAATCATAAACAGTACTCGTGTCGGCTTTTTTATCGTCTAAAACGGCAATTAAATCAAGTAACTTAAACGTTGATCCTGGTTCATGAGTTTCATTTATTGCATAATTTTGGGTTTCAAAATAAGACCCATCTTCACCTCTTCCTAAATTGGCAATCGCTTTAATATGACCTGTTTTAGTTTCCATAACCACCACACATCCATGATCTGCTTTGTAAATTTCTAATTGTTTTAATAAAGCGTGATGTGCAATGTCTTGTATATAAACATCAATGGTTGAAATAATATCATAACCGTCTTGTGGTTCTTTTTCATTGACATCACTTATAGGTTTCCACTGATTTTTTGCGATTTTTTGCATCATTCTGTGGCCATTTTTTCCATTCAAATACTCTCTAAAGGCATATTCCAGACCTTTTCCGTCTTCATTTGAACGTTCATAACCAATAGTTCTTTTTGCAACTAAACCCATTGGATGCTCGCGCACTGGCTTTTGTTCAATTATAATTCCTCCTTTATTTGCCCCTTTATTAAATAATGGAAAGGATTTTAATCGTACTTGTTCTGTATAACTGAGTTTTTTTGCGATGAAAACATAGCGACTTTTATTGGCTCTTGCCTTTTGTAATTTTGCCTGATAGAAACCTGCTGGTTTACCAAACATTACTGACAATGAATCTGATAGGTCTTTTAAATGAGCTCTAAAATGTTCATCAGAAGGCACTACAGCATCAAAATACACTGCATATTCAGGAATTGACGTTGCTAATAAACTTCCGTCTGCAGAGTACACATTACCTTTATTTGCTGGGATTGGAAAGTTTTTAACGGTACGTTTATTTCCTAACTTTCTATAATACTTTCCTTCAACCCATTGAATATTATTGAGTTTTATCAATACCAAAACAGCCATCATAAAAAATAGGAAGGCTACAAAATACATGCGATACGATATTTTTTTATCTTCTATTGCCATATTTTTAATTTGTCCCAAAAACTCTTTTTATCTTTTTTACTTTCTACTATAATTTTTATAGGTGGTTCTTCAGAAGGAAAAATTTGACGGGTTTCCATTTTTTTTTCCACTGTCGATTCCATTTTTAACTTCATCAATTCAGAACGGCGATCTACAAACTCTGATCGCAATTCTTTTGCCTGATTAGTTAATTCGGTAATTTTATAATTTTTGGCATCATATTGATGATTATTAGCAATCATTATCATACCTAAAATCACTAAAAAAACGATAAACTTCCAATTCTTAAGTGCATCATCACTAATAAGAAACTTAGCTTTTAATAAACTGTAAACTCCGTTTTTCATCCCTATTATATTTTTTCAGCTACTCTTAATTTTGCACTTCGAGCTCTATTATTACTCGCAATTTCTTCCTCCGAAGGCACTATTAATTTTTCAATTATTTTGAATGGCACCTCAAAATTTCCGAAAAAATCGCGCTCAGGTTCACCTTCAAATAAGCCGTTTCTAAAAAATCGTTTTACCAAACGGTCTTCCAATGAATGATAAGAAATTACACTTAATCGCCCTCCTGGCTTTAAAATTTCTAGTGATTGTTCTAAAAACTCTTTCAAAACATCCATTTCTTGATTCACTTCAATTCGGATTGCCTGATATATTTGGGCTAAAATTTTATTGCTTTTATGCGCAGGTAAAAATTTAGCTAGAACTTGTTTTAATTCTTCCGAATTTTTAATCTCTTTATTTTTTCTTGCTGTAACAATAACATTTGCCATTGCTCTAGCGTTTTTTAATTCGCCATAATTGAATAAAACACGTGAAATTTCTTGTTCATCATATTCATTCACTACATGATAAGCACTTAAATCCCCTTTTTGATTCATTCGCATATCTAATTCGGCATCAAAACGAGTTGAAAAACCGCGTTCAGCCACATCAAATTGATGCGAAGAAACCCCTAAATCTGCTAAAATTCCATCTACTTGTTTAATTCCGTGAAAACGTAAAAACCGTTTTATAAATCTGAAATTTTCGTTTATTAAAGTAAAACGATCATCACTTATTGCATTATTTAAAGCATCGGTATCTTGATCAAAAGCAAAAAGCTTCCCATTGACACCTAAACGACTCATCATTTCTCTTGAATGTCCGCCACCACCAAAAGTAACATCAACATACACTCCGTCAGCATGCATATTTAATCCATCTACCGTTTCTTTTAACAATACTGGATTATGATATTCCATCCTCGTCGTCATTTAAGTTACCCATTACTTCTTCTGCTAAATCTGCAAAATCATCTGTAGCATTTTTAATGGCATTTTCGTATTTGTCCTTATCCCAAATTTCAATAATGTTGATAGCAGAATTCAATACAATATCTTTTTCAATCGTTGCAAAAACAACCAAATCTTTTGGAATCAATAATCTTCCGGTTGCATCGATATCCACCATTTTAACCCCAGCTGTAAATCGTCTAATAAAATCGTTATTCTTTTTTACAAAACGATTTAATTTATTGATTTTCAACGTCATTTTATTCCACTCGCTCATCGGAAACAACTCCAGACAAGGCTGAAAAACCGAACGCTTCAATACAAATCCTTCCTCTAAAGAACCCAATTGTTTCTTTAAAGAAGTAGGCAACATTAAACGTCCTTTTGCGTCTACCTTGCATTCGTATGTCCCAATTAATGTTTTCAATTCTTTTCTGTTTTGAATATGGACAAAATTAAAAAAAAATTACCACTTTTTACCACAAACTACCACTTTGTTAATAAGTTTTTAGAAAAACAAAACCAAAAAAACCACTTCTTATTCGGTTATAATTATTAAAACACTATAAATAGCAGAATTTAAATACCGTTGAAAACAAAATACCATAAAACCAATTAGTTAATAACTATTTCGAAATTGTTGATAACTAAAAAATTAGGAACAAACACCTCTAAATTTGATAGCTCTATTTTTTTTCTTTTGTTTCCGCAATAAAATAGTATATTTGTCAAATTAGGACAACTAACACTTTAAGTGGTATTTATGTTAAAAAAAGAGAGAAAATATACCTATTTTGAAGCCGGAGAAGGAACCCAAATTATCATTTTACATGGTTTAATGGGAGGTTTAAGTAATTTTGAAGGTGTAGCCCAATTTTTCCCACCAAAAGGGTATAAAGTTGTGATACCCGAATTACCTATATACACGCAAAATATTTTAAAAACAAACGTAAAAGCTTTTTCAAAATTTGTTAAAGATTTTATCATCTATAAAGGTTTTGACCAAGTAATCCTTGTTGGAAATTCATTAGGAGGGCATATTGGTTTATATCATACAAAAATGTACCCTAATCTTGTAAAAGCATTAGTAATTACTGGAAGTTCAGGCTTGTATGAAAGCGGAATGGGCGAAAGCTATCCGAAAAGAGGCGACTATGAATACATTAAAAAGAAAGCCGAAGATGTTTTCTATGATCCTAAAATTGCTACCAAAGAAATTGTAGATGAAGTTTTTGCTACGGTTAATGATCGAATTAAATTGATTAAAACTTTAACCATTGCTAAAAGTGCTATCCGTCATAACATGGCTAAAGATTTACCTAAAATGACTACGCCAACCTGTATTATATGGGGAAAAGATGACAAAGTAACTCCGCCAAACGTAGCTGAAGAATTTAATAAATTGCTACCCAATTCAGAGTTGTTTTGGATTGATAAATGTGGTCATGCTGCTATGATGGAACATCCAGATGCGTTCAATGAAATTTTATTGAATTGGTTGCAAAAGAATAAATTATGATGCAAAAAACTATCGAAAATAAAATACCTCAAATTATTACCTTATTTAAAAAATATAAGGTAAAAGAGGCTTATATTTTTGGCAGTGCCACAAATAAATCTTTTAATAAAGATAGTGATGTGGACTTTTTATATGCTTTTGAAGATAATTTAGATTATGAAACTTATGCTAATAATTATATAATTCTGATAAATGAATTAGAAAATATTTTAAAAAGGCAAGTAGATTTAGTCGCAAAAAAAACATTGAAAAATCCTTATCTTATTAAAAGTATAAACGAATCAAAAATTAAATTGCTATGATAACTAATGAAATTAAAAAATTATTAGTTGATATTATAGAATCAATTGACTCAATTGATGAACATTTAGATTTTGAGCGTAATTTAGATATTTATTTAAGTAATAAAACAAAGCGTAGAGCGGTTGAAAGAGAAATTGAAATCATTGGTGAAGCAATGAATAAAATTTTAAAAATTTATCCTGAAATTTCTATTAGCTACGCAAGAATAATTGTTGATTTAAGAAACAGAGTAATTCACGCATACGATTCGGTAGATGATATTATAATTTGGAAAATAATTATGAAAGATTTACCTCAATTGTATCTTGAATCTAAAAAACTTCTAAATGAAAATTAATACCGCCGAATTTATCATTAGTAATTCAGAAGTAGATAAATGTCCGAAAGAACGTTTGCCTGAATATGCCTTTATTGGTCGTTCAAACGTTGGAAAATCTTCTCTGATTAATATGTTGACCAATCATAAAAACTTGGCAAAAACCTCATCAAAACCAGGTAAAACGCAATTAATTAATCATTTTAAAATTAATAATAATTGGTTTTTAGTTGATTTACCAGGTTATGGATATGCTCGTGTTTCTAAAAAAACGAAAGCAGTGTTTCAACAATTTATTATGGATTATTTTGAACAAAGAGAGCAATTAGTTTGTGCTTTTGTATTGATAGATATAAGATTAGAAGCACAAAAAATCGATTTAGAATTCATGGAATATTTAGGTGAAAGTGAAATTCCGTTTGCGATTATATTCACTAAATCGGATAAATTAGGCAAAAACAAAGTAAACAATCATGTAGAAGCTTATAAAAAACAATTATTAGCTGGTGACTGGGCAGAAATGCCGCCTTATTTTGTAACGTCTTCACTTGAAGCTTTAGGACGCGAAGGAATTTTAGAATACATCCATCAAATTAATGAAGATATTTTTAAGAATGAGGGTTTTCTTTAACATAAAAACGCCGCTAATAATAATTAGCGGCCTTTTATTAAGCTTTCAACTCTAATTTTTCAGCAAAATAATCACAAAAATCGCGCATCGTATCCGACATTTTTTCATCGGCAGTAGCGCGTTGAAATGTATCGGCCATTGCCACTAAGGTTTGGTGAAAAAATTGCTTCATTTCGTCTACTGGCATATCTTTTGTCCATAAATCAATACGAAGTGTTTCTTTTGCTTTACTATCCCAAACTGACAGCATTAATGCTTTTGCCTCTTCTTGCTCCACACCGCCATCTTGTGCCGTCCACAATAATTCTTCCGGCACATTATTTTCATCTAAACCTACGGTAATTTTTATATCTGATTTTTTCATTATTCTATGATTGTTTCTTTGGTTTGTACTTCGAATTCTCAAAAATAGTTTTGGCATCCATTGCCATTAATTGTTCTAAAGTTACCTCATCATTGTTTTCCATATAACTTCTTACAATTTGCCAACCCAACCATTGCCCCACTCGACCAGGCGTTTGATTGTCTATTTCTAAATAAAATTTTGAAAAAGGCGCCGGATAAATAAACCTTTGTTCGTTTTTTGGATTTGCATCATACAATAATTTATTTTCTACCAAATTACTCCACATATAATATTCATTTTCTTGGCAAAATTTCAGTTGTAATTCGGTATACCCAATTTTATTTGCATCGGAATATTCTGGAATTAATTTATCTTTTATGTACAATTCTTTCCCATAATAAATCATTGCAGAAAGCAAAGTTCTATCTCGAGGCGTAGCAATTTTACCATAACAAAAACTCGACACTAAATTAGGAACAATTTGATTTGCTTCTAATTCAATTTTCTTGTATTCGGGAAAATCTACATAAAATTTATGTTCTTTACCTAGATAACAATCTAATGAAATCAAGGCAAGTGTGTCTACATAAAAAACTTTACCTTCCATATCTACTTCGTTTATCAAAGTAATAACGCGAGGTGTTTTGTACTTTGGAAAATAATACTGCACATGAGCAAATAATTTTTCAAGATCGCTTTCCACTTTTCCAAGAGTAGGATATTTTACCTGAACCTCTTTATATAATTCCTTTAATAATGGATTATTCATTTTGTTTACCCATACTGAATCGGGATTTCCTGCTGGAAAAAAGAACGGATATTTTGATTTAATATGTTCGAGTTCATCAGGTTTAGAACCAAAAAAAACTTGATCAAATCGTTCTACTTTAAAAGTGACCGGAATTTGAGCTACCGCTTCTTCTATTTTACTTTCTTCTCTACAAGAAAATAACGAAACGATAATTAGCGCAAATAATAATTGCTTCATATGGCGTATTTTTATAATTTTATCAACTATTAATTCGGATACAAATATACAGTTATCGACTTACAAATTTTCATAAAAAAATGACAAATTCTACTCCTTTTCAAGCAGAAAAAATTAATGATTTCATTGTACAATGGCTGCATGATTATGCTATAAACGCTAAAGTAAAGGGTTTTGTTGTAGGCATCTCGGGCGGAATTGATAGTGCGCTAACGTCAACATTGTGTGCGCAAACTGGTTTACCTACGTTATGTATAGAAATGCCAATTCATCAAGCGGAAAGTCATGTCAATAGAGCCAACGAGCATATTGACCAATTAAAAAGTAGGTTTCCAAATGTATTGAGTGAACGTGCCGATTTAACCCCTGTTTTCGAACAATTTAAGGCGCAAGTTACCGCTTCGGATAATGAAACGACACTAGCTTTGTCATTAGCTAATACTCGTGCTAGATTGCGCATGACTACTTTATACTATTTTGCTGGATTACATGGGTTTTTAGTCGCTGGAACCGGAAATAAAGTAGAAGATTTTGGTATAGGTTTCTTTACAAAATATGGCGATGGCGGTGTAGATATTAGCCCAATTGCCGATTTAATGAAAAGCGAAGTTAGATTATTAGCTGCTTATGTAAAAGTTCCTCAAAGTATTTTAGATGCCAAACCAACCGATGGATTATTTGGTGATGATCGTAGTGATGAAGATCAAATTGGTGCTAATTATGATGAATTAGAATGGGCTATGAACCAAATGGCATTAGGAAAAAAAGTATCTGATTTTTCAGAACGAGAAGCGCACGTTTTTACCCTATATGAACGACTTCATTTGATTAACCAACATAAAATGCAACCGATACCCGTTTGTACAATTCCTGAAGATTTAAAATAATTATCATCCTAATTTACAGTTAATTACATTTTTTTATTAACTTTGACTGTGTAAGTTTTAGTACTGTAATTTATTAGCTATGATAAAAGTATGTATTGCAGATAATGCTCCGGTTATTTCCTATGGAATATGTTCCTATTTTAAAAATCATTCCAAAATAAATTGTATAGCCGAGGCAAATAGTATTGAACACCTTTTAAATGTACTAAACACGAAAGAAGTAGATTTACTTTTATTAGATATGGAGTTAAATGGGTTATACAGTTTAAGAGACATTAAAAGTTTAATACAAGATTATCCAAAACTTAAAATCATCATATTTACGCTTGTTGCCGAAAAAGTATATGCTCAAGCTACTTTAAAAATGGGCGTTGCTGCTTATTTACATAAAACATCCGAATTAACGTTACTAGAAGAAACAATAGAAAACGTTATGCAAAACGCTACTATATCAAAGAAAAAAAGTAGTTCAAATAAAAAAGTGACACGGCTTTTTAAAAAGGTTTCAAATAGAGAAATTGAGGTGCTTCGGTATTTGAATAATGGTAAAAAGAATAAAGAAATAGCGCAAATTTTAGGCATTGATGAAAAAACAATTAGCACCTATAAATTAAGGCTTTTAACCAAATTAAACGTGACCAACTTAGTTGACTTATTAAAAAAAGCAAAAGATTTGGAAATTATTTAATGATAGCGAGATAGTACTCTGCCTAAACTTTTTGAAAAGACATGGGTAAGCCCTAGATAAGCTACAACCATTTCTAATGTTTCGGTGTTGTCTTGTTCCTCCTCGGTTGATAAATTATTTTTTAATTCATCAATAATATTATTCACCAAATACCAACGCAAAGTAATAATAGTTTCGGTAACGTATTGACTAATTGTTGCTTCCTTTTGCTTGACATAAATTTGTTTGACTTCCCAATTATGGAGCACTTCGCGTTCCTCATTCATTAAAATAGAAGTTACTTCATGGGATAATTCCTCTGGAACGTGCATCAAATATTTTTCTAATTCAAAGACTTCCGTTTGATTGAAATAAGCAATTAAATGATTATAAATTGCTTTAAATATTGGGTTAGCCAATTCAACCTCATCTTCTTGCAAACTCATGTACACTCTTTGAAAAACTTTTAAACTCTTTTTTTCAATGACTTCTGAATATTCTCCATCTTCATTTTGAGTTAAAATACTATCTTCAAATTCAGCTTCTTTATCTCCATATAGCAATAGAATTTGGATAATTTTATGTTCCAATTCATATTGAATATCCACTTTAGCTGCGGGTTGAGCAATATCATTTTTAACAACTTCAAATGCTTTTTGTTCTTCTTTATATTGTTTATTGGCTTCCGATAAGTCTTTTTTGACTAATTGCGCTAATGTATTAAAAAGCACGTCTTCGGAAATATCCATGATTCTAGAACATTCCTTGATATATACTTCTCTTTTAATTCGATCTGGAATTTTTGAAATACTTATAACCATATCCCGAATCAAATCGGCCTTTTTTATCGGATCATTCTTGGCTTCTTGCATTAATAAAGATGCCTTGAACTGAATGAAATCTTTAGCATTTTCTTCAAAATACAATAACAAATCTTCATACGATGTTTTTCGGGCAAAACTATCTGGGTCATCGCCATCTGGAAACGTACATACTTTTACGTTCATTCCGGCCTCCAAAATCAAATCTATTCCACGAATGGAAGCACGAAGTCCGGCAGCATCACCATCAAAAAGTACTGTTATATTTGGCGTTAAGCGATTAATTAATCGAATTTGATCCGGTGTTAAAGCCGTTCCAGAAGAAGCTACGACGTTTTCAATTCCGGCTTGATTCATTTGAATTACATCAGTATATCCTTCCACCAAATAACAATTATTTAGCTTCGCGATGGATTGCTTCGCATGAAAAATCCCGTACAACACTTTACTCTTGTAGTAAATATCACTTTCAGGTGAATTTAGGTATTTTGCAGCTTTTTTATCATTGGTTAAAATACGACCTCCAAAACCCAATACGCGACCGCTCATGCTCTGTATAGGAAACATCACACGACCTTTGAAACGGTCAAATTGCTTATCTTCCTTAACAATTGAAAGTCCGGTTTTTTCTAAATATTCTAATTTATACCCTTTACCCAGTGCTTCTTTGGTAAAAGCATCCCAAGTTTCTGGCGAATAACCTAAGCCAAATTTCTTAATGGTTTCGGAAGTAAAGCCACGTTCTTTAAAATAGGATAATCCGATGGCTTTCCCTTCTTCGGTTTCTAATAACGTGTGATGAAAATATTTTTGTGCAAATTCAGAAACCAAATACATGCTTTCCTTTTCATTGGCTTGCGCTACATCTTCATCCGTTTGAACCGTTTCTTCAATTTCAATATTATATTTTACGGCTAAATATCTGATAGCTTCAGGATACGTAAAATGCTCGTGTTCCATTAAAAAAGTCACCGCATTCCCTCCTTTTCCCGACGAAAAATCTTTCCAAATTTGCTTCACCGGCGACACCATAAATGAAGGCGACTTTTCGTTCACAAACGGAGATAAACCTTTCAAGTTACTTCCTGCGCGTTTGAGTTGAACAAAATCACCAATAACCTCCTCAACTCGGGCGGTTTCAAATACTTTTTCTATGGTGTCTTTTGAGATCAATTTTGATTTTCAGATTTTAGACTTTAAGATTTTCAGATAATGGAAAAACGAATTCAAAGTTACAAAGTTAATCCATAAAAAAATGTATAAAAACAAAAAAGTACCACATTACCGCAGTACTTTTTCGAAACAGAGAACTTAACCTAGCTCTAAATTTAATTAAAATCAAAGCGTATACCTAATGAAACGTTGTTTTGATCTATATTATTGTTCTTAAACATCGGATTTAAGTCATATTTAACATAAAGACTGGCTGCTCTATAGCCTAAATAAGCACTTAAACCGTAATTTAAATCAGAAACATTGAAATCGCCTTTTTGTTTTTCTTTTACTTTGATGTCGTCTGCTTCGTATTTTAAAATTTGTTTTGATTTGATTCGAACACCGGCATAGCCACCAATTCCTAAACGAACTGACTCATGAGTTCTGAAATATGTTTTTGAGCCATCTTTTGAAAGTTTTTTTGGCGTAAAATCAAATTCTAGATGTAATGGAGCTGTTAAATAGACGTTTCTAAAACGTGATTCGTCTAAATTCACGCTTGAAGTAACTAAATCAGTTTGATTTCCATTTTTTTCAAAATAACGATTATCCGTTGGACGAAGATTGTTATACATTAACGAAAGTCCGTATTTAGCATGAAGTAAGTTGTTGTTTTTTAAAATTCTAGAATTATAAGTAACGCCCCATTCATAAAAATGTGAACCCCAAACTCTGTAATCAGAATCTTTTAGGTTTTCTCCTTCGGTTACCACATTATTTAATCCAAAGGCAAAAACAAATTGTGAGGTTGTTCTTTTGGATGTTTTTTCTTCTTTATCATAATCTGATTTGTAAATTTTCATGCCAGGAAACTCATAATAGGTTGTAGTATTATTTTTGAAATAAGTATATACTTTCTTGCCATTTATTGTATCTACCTTGAAGGTTATTTCTTTACTATCTGTTTCTACTTTATTTTGAATTAAACTATCCAACTTAGCTTTTTGAAATTCCATGTTTCTTTCAATTTTACCTGCCGAAATTTCTGCTTGCACTAACTTTAAGTTTTTCAATTCATCGGATGTAATCTTATTTTGCGAAAACAAATTATCTAATGAATCGATCTTCATCTTCAATTCATTTTTTTCTCTAGCCAAAGTAAATTCCATAGCAGTTGAAATGTGCTCTACTTTTTTTTCAAAAGTCCAAGACTTGTTTTTTATTGCCTCTTTTCTCTCTTTTACTTTCTCTTTTCTCTCCTCTATCTTCTCTTTTCTCTCCTCTATCTTCTCTTTTCTATCTTCTTGAGCAACGACTTTACTGAGAAAACTAAACACAATAAGAATTGTGTATAAAATGATTTTTTGCATAACTGTTAAATTTTTGATTGTTGATTTTTATGATGATTTTTGATTTATTCGTAATTTCTATTCGCTAATGCTGATTTTGCATCTTGAAATTTTTTAGTTAGTTTATCTAAAGTTGTTTCTTTGTGATTTTCGTCTAATTCTTTTTCAACGGTAGATAATAAACTAGCGGCATCTATTTTAATTTTAGATTTAACACTATTTTTTTTATCCGAAGGAATTTCTTTTTGATTGACTGGAAATTCAACTAACAATTTTTCGGGTGATGGTTGTTGGAAGCTGGGAGTTGGGAGTTGGGAGTTGGGAACATTATTTTCTTCCAAAATATGTTCCTTCTTTAGCAATTCCTTGCTTCCTTCTGATTTTTTATTTGTTTGTGTTGTTGAAAAATTATTTTCATTTTGAACTAAAATGGGTTGCTCTTTTTCGACTGAAATTTGATTTATTTTTTTCGTTTCAATTGAATCAATAACTTCTTCAACTGAGGTTACAACTGGAATTGAATTATTAATTTTTGTCTCTTCATTTTGATTAAAGATAAAAAATCCCAATCCGAAAAAAAGCACTACAGCAGCAGCTGCAAAAAACCATACATAGCCTTTTTTTGATTTTTTATTTTCAGAAACCGTTAGCATCACATCTAATCGATCCCACGCCTGTAAAGAGGGTTGAATTTCTCGAGTATTCAACTTTGATTTGATTTGATTATCTAAATTATGTTGTGCCATTGAGTTTGTTTTTTAAATCAATAATTTGTTGTTGTAATAACTTTCTTGCATGAGATAATTGCGATTTTGAGGTACCTTCGCTTATGCTAAGCATTTCAGCTATTTCTTGATGGTTATAGCCTTCAATAGCATATAAATTAAACACCATTTTGTAACCGTTAGGCAAATTGTCAATCATATTTTGAATGTCGTCCACTGAAAAATCTTCCATTTCATATACCGATTCATCTTCACTTATCGTAACATTTTCAATATCTTGATGATTAAAATTATTTTTTTTCACCCGAAGAAAATCAATACACTCATAAATCATGATACGCCTAATCCAACCTTCAAAACTGCCTTTGTGTTCAAACTTATTTAAATGAGTAAACACCTTCATAAATCCAGTAATCATTACATCTTCGGCATGATGTAGGTCATTAATGTATTGTCTGCAAACACTAAGCATCTTTGAAGAAAATTTGGAATAAATTTGCTGCTGGGCTTGTCGATTATGATCAACTGCCAGTGCAATTAGTTTTTTTTCTTCTTGATGTAAGGGAATTACCTTCATATTCAAGTTCAATGTCAACTGTTAAATCAAATCATTGAAAATAATTTTACAGTTGCACTTTTTATTGAATTATTACTTCTAAATATATAGACGAGAACGAAGTAAAAAAGGTTGTACGAAAAGAAATTAATTTGAGTTTCTTCTTTTTATATAACTTTTTGGTGAAGTTTTAGTATACTCTTTAAAGCTAATTGAAAAATATGATAATGAATTAAATCCACAAGCGTCGGCAAGTTGTTGCACATTAGTTTCACCAGCTTCAATCATTCGAATAGCATATTCAATTCTGAATTCTCTTATGTAAGTAGTTGTATTCATTTGTTTATCCCTTCTGATTTTTTTATCTAAAGCAGATTTACTAATAAACAATTCAGTTGCTATTTTTTCAATTGTAAGATTTGATTTAATATTACTCAAAATAATATCATTCAATCGTTCAAAGAAATTTTTATTTTTTAACTTAATCGTTACTTTAGCAAATGGATCGACAGTATTTCTTTTAATTAAAGTATTCTTGTATTGAAGAAAATTCTTCACTTTTAATATAAGTTCCTGAATTTTAAATGGCTTATTAATAAAATCATTAACACCATTTTCTAGCTGTTTAAGCTTCATTTCGAAAGTCATATCTGCCGTGATGATTAAAAAGGGTATTTCATCATATTTCTTATGCTTTCTAATTTTTAAAAACAACTCTTCCCCTGACATAACAGGCATCATCAAGTCACAAACAATAATATCTGGTGTTTTTTGTTCTAAATAATGATATCCTTCAAGGCCGTTAAGGCACCATTTAACTTCATAACCATTAAACTCTAACAATTCTGTAACTGTTTGACCTAATGAAATATCGTCTTCAACTAATAATATTTTTGGTGATTTTGTTTTCATATTGTAAAATTAGTTTTTATTTTTTAAATTATAGGTAATTTATTTTTATTTTTTAAGCAACTAAACGGTATTATTAAGAAAATAATATATGTTTGTTCAAAATAAATGTTTAAAATGTTTATTTAATGCTATTACTTTAGCTTAAAATCCCTAATAATAATTTAGTCCCTAACTAAAATGAACCACATATTAAAAGCAATTTCCGACGCTAATAATCATTTAATCAAAGAAAACAACATTAATAATGCACTACAAGAATGTATAAGTGCATTAGGCAGTAATATATTAGTTGACCGCTGTTACATATTCAAGAATGAAATGAAGGACGGTGTTCTCATTTTAAATTATGAATTTGAATGGTGTAAAGAAAATGTTGAACCTTTCATTGGTAGTCCAGAATTGAGTGGGCTTCCCTATGATGTTTTTCCAGGATTACTAGATACATTAATCCAAAATTTACCTCTGTATGGGCTTGTTAGTGAAAGTACCAATGCAAATTTTAAGGAAACTATGGAAATGCAGGGTATAAAATCGTATTTATTTACCCCTATTTTTTCTAATGACCGATTTTGGGGTTGGATTGGTTTTGACGATTGCGAAACAGAACGCATTTGGAAGGAAGAAGAAGTTAATGCACTTCATACTGTGGCTAGAAATATTGGGATTCGATTAAATCAAGATAAAGTTTTATCAAAACTAGAAACAACATTAGATGAATTGAATTTCTACATGAGAAGTTCAAGTCAGGCTAAGTGGGAGTGGAATTTAAAAACAAACCAAATAACTTATTCCTATAACTGGACAGAAATTTTAGGCTATCCTATTGAAGAATTAGGTTCTAGTCTTGAAGTATGGAGGACTAAAGTACATCCAGACGATTATGAAGCCATTGAACAACAACTATTTAATTATATATTTAAAAAAATTGATAAGTATGATGGTGTTGTGCGAATTTTGCACAAAGACGGACATTATGTTTGGATAAAATATTCAGGAATTATGCTAACGGATGCCAATGGTACACCAAAAAAAATCATTGGAACACATATTGATGTTAGTGAAATTAAAGAAAAAGAATTAGAATTAGCACAGCAAAGAAATGACTATGACAACATGGTAAATAACTTAGCTGAAATCGTATTCAAAACCGATTTAAACGGAAATATTCTGTTCTTAAACAAACAATGGGAAAAAACTACAGGTTACGAATTAACAAGCTGTATTGGTCAAAATATTTTTAACTTTTTAAATAATGTTGACAACGAAATTTTTCACCAGAATATCAATGAATCTAAAGTGCTTGAATGCAAATTAATAAATAATAAAGGTGAAAAAATAGGTGTTTTACTTCTTCTGAGCATACAAACCGATATAAAGGATAATAAAAAAATAATTTTGGGAAGTATTACAGATATTAACGATTTAATTACACTTAGAAAAAAATTAGAAATATCTGAACAAAAATATCGATTTATAGCTGAAAACACCTCCGATTTAGTGGTGCAACATCAATTTGATGGGATAATAAAATATATTTCTAATAACTGTGAACGTATTACCGGATATAAACCTGAAGAAGTACTAAAACAAGATCCTTATCAATTTATTCATCCAGATGATATTCATGAAATTGTGGCTAAACACGAAAACATCATGAATTTAAAAAATGAAGTGGTTACTTTTCGTTTTTTAAAGAAAAATAAAGAATATGTTTGGTTTGAAACTTCGGTTAAAATTATTAGAGATTCCTCAAAAAATGTAATTGGTATTCAAACCTCTAGTCGAGATATTTCTCAACGACTTAAAGACCAAGAAGAGGTAAAACTTGCTTTAGAAAAACAAAGTGAACTAAACGATTTGAAATCGGGATTTGTAACAATGGCTTCTCACCAATTTAGAACTCCACTCTCTGTTATTTATTCAAATATTGAGTTATTAAACTTAAAAATGAATAACAACATAAAGAAAGAAGATATTAAAACTATAACTTCGAGAATTACAACTGAAGTTGACCGAATGACCGAATTAATGAACAACATATTAATTTTTGGTGAAAACGAGTCTAATAATTTAAAAATCGATATTAAAAAAATAGACTTTAGTGATTTTATCGAAAAATTAATAGAAACTTATTTTAACAACGAAAAAGACGGCCGAAAATTAATGCTCGAAATTACTGGAACAGAACGAGAAATTGAAACCGATGAACGTTTGTTAATTCATATTTTGACCAATTTAATTTCAAATGCCTTTAAATATTCTAAAGATTGTGCAAATCCAGAGTTGAAAATTCAATTTCTTAAGGACAGATATAATATTAGTATTGTTGATTATGGCATAGGAATTCTACTAGAAGAAAATAAACACCTATTTAAATCATTTTTTAGAGGAAGTAATACCGCAAATATTAAAGGATCTGGTCTTGGGCTTATTGTTGCAAAACAATTTACAGAATTATTGAACGGAGTAATATCTATTAAAAGTTCAGACGAAAACACTATCGTAGAACTTGAATTTCCATATTCTCAAAAAAAATAAAATTACTTTTTTCTTTCTATTACATAATTGACCATTAAAATCAGTGCGCTTTTATATTCAGATTCTGGGAATTCTTGAAGTATCAACAGAGCTTCTTGTTGAAATTCAATCATTTTTTGCTCAGCATACGTTAATCCGTTGTTATCTTTTACAAACTGAATTACAGCAACAACACGCTTTTTATCTTTATTGTGATTTTTAATTGAATTAATGAGCCAGCTTTTCTCTTTTGGGGTACAATGATTTAAAGTATAAATCAGAGGCAATGTCATTTTTTGTTCTTTAATGTCTATGCCTGTGGGTTTACCAATAGCATCATCAGTATAGTCAAATAAATCATCTTTAATTTGAAAAGCCATACCGATAAGTTCTCCAAATTTTCGCATTTTTTCTACAACTTCATGATCATTTGGAGCTACTGAACATGCACCTAAAGAACAACATGCAGCAATTAAAGTAGCCGTTTTTTGTCGAATTATTTCATAATAAATGGCTTCTGTAATATCTAATCTTCTGGCTTTTTCAATTTGAAGCAATTCACCTTCGCTCATTTCGCGCACTGCGATTGAAATAATTTTTAATAAATCAAAATCATTATTATCAATTGATAATAACAACCCTTTTGATAATAAATAATCGCCTACCAAAACGGCAATTTTATTTTTCCAAAGTGCATTTATCGAGAAAAAACCACGTCGTTTATTACTATCATCTACCACATCATCATGAACTAATGTTGCCGTATGAATCAACTCAATAACCGATGCACCACGATAGGTACGTTCATTTATACTTCCATTTGCTACCATTTTTGCTGTTAAAAAAACAAACATGGGTCGCATTTGTTTTCCTTTTCGGTTAACGATATAATGAGTAATTCTATTTAATAAAGCTACTTTAGAAGACATTGCCTCGCGAAATTTTTCCTCAAAAAGATCCATTTCTTGAGCAATTGGTAACTTTATTTGTTCGGTTATTTTCATTTCTACAAAGATAATACTCTAAAAATGAATAGAAAAATATTTTACGATTAAACCTTTTTTGTAAATTTGAGTCTAAATATCAAAACATTAAACCAAAAAATATGAAAAATTTATTAAAATTAATTGCTGCTTTTTTATTGTTTGCAACTTATCTAAGCTGTGATAAAGAAACTACAAATGACACAACTGCTGCACAATTAACCTCAGATGACGCAATTGTTAACGCTAAAATTGATTTGGCAAATGATGATATTGCCAGCATTGCTGATCAATTATTTGATAATATTAATGCTACAACTATAAATTTAAGAGCTGTAGAAAACAATGCTACTATTTTCTCAAATTGTGCTACAATTACTAGAATTCCTGCATTTGGAACTGCATTGACTGCTGGAACTCAAGTAACAAAAACTATTGATTTTGGCACAACTGGTTGCACATTAAATAATGGTAATGTCGTAAGAGGAAAAATCATTATCACGTTTGTATATCAGCCTAATGCAACTTCGCATACAGTAACTTATACTTTTGATAATTTTTATCACAATAATATAAAATTTGAAGGAACAAAAACCTTTACTCGTTCAAGAACTATTGAAACCGCTACTTCGCCTTCACACCCAATTGTAGTGATGGAATTAGAAATGACGATTACAATGCCAAATGGTGATGTATATACACGTGTAGGATCAAGAACAAGAGAATTAGTTGAAGGATTTAATACAGATACATTTTTAGATAATATTTACCGAATTACTGGTAGTTGGACAACAACAAATCAAAATGGAAACCAACATACAGCAACAATTACAGAGCCTTTAATGGCAAAAATGAGTTGTACTGCTGTAAATAAAGCAATTTTAGCTAAAGGTGTTATTACATTTGTAAGAAACAATGTATCTTCTACTTTAAATTATGGAAATGGTGAATGTGATAATTTAGCCGTTTTCACAATAAATGGAGTTTCTTTCACCATTGTTATTAGAAATTAATAAATAGTAATTAAAAAAGGGCTTAGTTTAATCTAAGCCCTTTTTTTATGATTTATTGGCCAATTGCCCGCAAGCGGCATCAATATCTTTTCCGCGACTTCTTCTTACTTTTGCTACAATATTATTTTTCTCCAAAGCTAGTATGTAAGCATTTGTAGCGTCTTCCGAGGCTTGTTGAAAAATTCCATCGTCTATTGGGTTATACTCAATTAAATTAACTTTACAAGGTACATATTTACAGAATTTCACTAAAGCGTCAATCGATCTTTTATCATCGTTTATTCCTTTCCAAACTACATATTCGTATGTAACCTTACTTTTGGTTTTTCGGTACCAATATTCCAAACTTTCCCTTAGATCGGTCAATGGAAAATTTTTGGTAAAAGGCATGATTTCGTTTCTAATTTCCTCCACTGCCGAATGTAATGAAACCGCTAATTTGAATTTTACCTCATCATCAGCCATTTTTTTAATCATCTTAGGAATGCCAGAAGTTGAAACAGTAATTCGCTTTGGCGACATTCCTAAACCTTCAGTAGAGGTAATCATATCAATGGCTTTCATGACGTTTGGATAGTTCATCAATGGTTCGCCCATTCCCATAAAAACAATATTTGACAAAGGACGATCATAATACAAACGACTTTCATTATCTATAGCAGCCACTTGATCATAGATTTCACCAGGTTCTAAATTTCGCATTCTTTTTAATCGAGCAGTAGCGCAAAAATTACAATCTAAACTGCAACCCACTTGCGAAGAAACACAAGCTGTGGTTCTAGTTTCTGTAGGAATTAAAACCGATTCCACAATTAAATCATCGTGCAACCGAACGGCATTTTTAACAGTCCCATCTTCGCTTCGCTGAATTGTATCTACTTTAATGTGATTAATGACAAAGTTAGCTTCTAACACAGCACGTGTTTCTTTAGACACATTAGTCATGTCTTCAAAAGTATGAGCGCGCTTTTGCCATAACCATTCATACACTTGATTGCCTCGAAACGCTTTATCGCCATTGGCAACAAAAAATTGACGCAATTGTTCTTTTGTGAGGGCTCGAATGTCTTTCTTTTCCATTTGCATGGTGCAAAAGTAATGATTTTAGAAAATAGAATTCAGAAATTTGAAATTAGAAGGATTGGAATTTGTATTTTTGTTCCAAACTTGATTTCATTATGCACTTTATATCCGAAGATTTAGAAGATTATGTAGCCAATCATTCAGAAAATGAACCTGAATTGCTAGCTCAACTGAATAAAGAAACCCATCAGAAAATTCTACAACCTAGAATGCTAAGTGGTCATTTTCAAGGAAGGGTGTTAAGTATGCTTTCAAAAATAATTCGGCCAACACATATTCTTGAAATTGGAACGTATACAGGTTATGCTGCATTGTGCTTAGCCGAAGGTTTGCCCGAAAACGGCACTTTAGATACTATTGATATCGAGGAAGAATTAGTTGATTTTCAGAAAAAATATTTTGATGCTTCACCTTGGAAAAACCAAATTATTCAGCATTTAGGTGATGCAATTAATATTATACCTACTTTAAATAAAAAATTTGATTTGGTTTTTATTGATGCCGATAAAGAAAATTACATCAATTATTTTCATTTGATAGTTCCCATGATGAACAAAGGCGGTATTATTTTATCGGATAATGTGTTGTGGAGCGGAAAAGTATTGGAAGAAGTAAAAGCAAACGACACAAGCACACAGGTTTTATTAGAGTTTAATAAGCTTTTAAAAGAAGACCCAAGAGTTGAAACAGTTTTACTTCCTATTCGAGATGGTTTAACAGTTAGCAGGGTTGTGTAAATTTTAGTTACCGTTTTTAGTTTACCAATTATACTTATTGTAAAAATAGTGATGAATTGTATAAAAACTAAAACCAATAGTTGCACCGAACATATAGCCAACTAAAATATCCCCTGGAAAATGTAATCCTAAATAAATTCGACTATAAGCAAAAATCATTGGGAATAAAAACAACAAAAAAGTATATTTATAATATTTTCTAATTAAGAAGAAAACAAATGTTGTTGTAGCCATAGAATTAGCTGCATGACCCGAAAAAAAACTAAATGTATCACTAAATTTAACAATTCTAATAATGCCTGATATTTCTTCATCATTACAAGGCCTTAAACGTTGAAATTGATATTTTATTAAATTTGTAATTTGGTCAGTAAACGTGATTAATACAGCAATAAACAACACAATAATACCTAAATTTTTCCAACCAATTTTTCGTTGTAACAAATAGAAAACGGATATAAAAAATGGCGTCCAGTGCAATTGTTTGGTAATAATTAGCCAAAAAGCATCAAACGGTTCAGAACCTAAACCATTTAAAAAAATAAATAATTCTTTATCGAGTTGAATTAATTGTTCCAAAATTATGATTGTCTTTTTATAGGTCCTGATAAATCTTCAATATTTTCTTTTAGTTCTTCAACTGGTTTTTGGAGTCCTAAATCAACATTTTCTATGGGATTTGTCATTTGATTGATTTCTGTTTTGGCTTTATTAATTTCTTTTGAAATACCACCAGTAATTGAATCTATATCCATTCCATTATCTCGTGCTCCTTTTTGAATTTCATTTTTAATTTCATTAGTGGCATTTTTTAACTGCGCCATGGTTTTACCTAAAAAACGAGCAATATCTGGAATCTCTTTAGATCCAAATAACATAAGTACAACTATTAGAATTAATAACAATTCGCCTATTCCATCAAACATAAACAATAATTAAAGTATGCAAATTTACAAAGAAAAACGACTATTTTTTTATACAACTTAAAAAGGCTATCCGAGATAGCCTTTTCGAAATTATTTTTTTTCTAAGGTGTCAAATTTTGATTCCATTTCGGCTTTAGGCCAAAAGTTATTAGTAACATCAATATCTGCTGTTTCTAATTTTGGATCTAATTGTATCTTAGTTACTTTTTTCTCAGTAGCAAAAACTCGTTTTGCGGTCACATTGTTTTTTCTCCAAATTTGGGCAGGAAAAACTTTTGTTTCACTAGTACCGTCTTCAAACTGAAGTTCGACAATAATAGGCATTATTAATCCGCCTGGTTTATCAAATTCAACTTCATAGAAAAACTTAGGCGATTTTAATGCGCTTATTTCTTCAGCCGAATAATTTTTAGTTAAGTAGTCGTTTAAAGCTTGAACTTTTGATCTGTCAAAACCATTTTTCAATTCGGGTTTAAAATCTGTTGAACCTTCTAAAACCATTTTCAACATTGATTGTCCGTCACCAATTTTTCTTCCTCGTCTATTGAACTGTTGTTGTGCTTCTTTAGGGTCTTGTTCCACAACATAAAATTGTTTTACGTCTTTAATACCAATATCCGTATAATCGGTTGAATAAAACCAACCTCTCCAAAACCAGTCTAAATCTACCGCTGAAGCATCTTCCATTGTTCTAAAGAAATCTTCTGGTGTAGGATGTTTGAATTTCCAACGGTTTGCATACGTTTTAAATGCATGATCAAACAACTCACGTCCCATAATTGTTTCTCTTAAAATATTTAATCCAGTTGCTGGTTTACCATAAGCATTTGCACCAAAATTATATATACTTTCAGAGTTTGACATTATAGGCTCTAAATATTGTTGATTACCTTTCATATAAGGAACAATATTTTTTGCTGGGCCTCGAGTTGCAGGGAAATTTGGATCAAATGATATTTCAGTTAAATACTCTAAAAATGTATTTAATCCTTCATCCATCCATGTCCATTGTCTTTCATCTGAGTTTACGATCATTGGAAAGAAATTATGACCAACTTCATGAATAATTACACCTAACATTCCATATTTCGTTCTGTCACTTACAAATCCTTTTTCATCTGGACGACCATAATTCCAACAAATCATTGGATATTCCATGCCTTGGTCTTCTGCAGAAACAGAAACCGCTTTTGGATATGGATAATCAAATGTATGATGTGAATAGGTCTTTAAAGTGTGTGCAACTGCTTTTGTAGATAAATCGCCCCATAAAGGATTAGCTTCTTTTGGATAAATTGAAATGGCCAATGGTTTATTAGTTGGTAAATTAACCGCCATTGCATCTAAAATAAATTTTCTTGAGGTTGAAAATCCAAAATCACGAACATTTTGTGCTTTAAATTTCCATGTTTTTTTCTGATCAGAAAATCCTTTTTCAGCTTGAATGGCTTCTTCTTGAGTTACAATTACAACAGGTTTATCAAATGTGTTTTCAGCGAGTGCCCAACGTTTCATTTGTTCTGCACTATATACTTCACTTTTATTTTGAATTACGCCAGTTCCTTCCATAATATGATCAGCAGGAACCGTAATATTTACTTCATAATCTCCAAAAGTTAATGCAAACTCACCTCTTCCCCAAAACTGCATATTTTGCCATCCTTCTACATCGCTATACACAGCCATTCGAGGGTAAAATTGTGCCATTACATATAAACGATTTCCATCTGGAAACTGCTCATAACCTGAACGCCCATTGTTTACTTGTTCTTGATAATTTACAATGTTATACCACCATTTGATTGAAAAAGAAATTTTTTCGCCATTTTTTAAAGGTTTAGGCAAATCAATACGCATCATGGTTTGATTGATGGTATATTTCATAGGGTTACCTTTTGAATCTTTTACATATTCAATATTAAATCCACCCTGAAAAGGAGCTTCAATGAATTTTTTTGCAAATCCGTCAGAGGAGATAGTTTTATTAAAAGTTTCACTTTCTGCTAAAGGCGTCTTCGAATCGGGTCTTTCTATATTCTGATCCAATTGCACCCATAAATATTCTAACGATTCTGGGGCGTTGTTATGATAAGTTATGGTTTCTGAACCGTATAATTTTTTATTTTTATCATCTAATTCCAGATTCATTTTATAATCTGCTTTTTGCTGATAATAAGCTGGTCCAGGTGCACCCGATGCTGTTCTGAACATATTTGGCGTTGCCATTTCAGTGTACATTTGACGAAATTTATTCTCATCATAATGTCCTGATTCACGCTTTTTTTCTTCTGGTTTTACCTCTTGAGCAAAACTTCCGAAATGAACTGCTAAAGTTAAAAAAGCACTTAATAGAATTGATTTTTTCATAATATTCTAAATGTTTTAGTAGTCGATTTTTTCTTGAAACACTGTGTTAGTCAATAAAAAGCTTTTTTTGTTACTATTAATATTAGTATGAACTATATTTTGCTGATCTTGAAATGTCTCAGTTAATAATGAATTATAAACCTCGAAGGTATTTATTTTTTTTGAAATAACAATTTTTGTGTAAATAATTATGACATCACCTTCTACTTCTTTTGTCAAATATTCGATTACCTGAGGTTTTTTATTGATCGAAATTTTGATTTTTTCCTTTATATATGCTTTTATGCACTCTTCAGCTTCCGAAATCTCATTAGTAGAAGTGATGTTCAGTTTTGTTTTATATTTTTTATTTAATGCTTTTTCTAAATCATCAATAAAAATTCTAGAGGTAATTTCTATTCTTTTTTTATTGGACACGTAATCAATTTGCGTTACCGAAACATAAAACTTATGGGCTGTAAAAGAACTGCACAATATAATACAAAAAATCAATAACCCTATTTTAAAGTTGTTTTTCATTTGGTAAAAATAGTAATTATTCTTTTTTATTTTGCTTATTAAATTCGGCCGCTTTTTGAATTAAATATTCTATTAATTTTAGTTCGTTTTCTGGCTTTAACAAAGGAGACAATTCATACACTCCTAATTCAGAAAAACTCATAAACATAGGTATATCTTCATTTTTAAGTTGTAAAGTTTCCACAAAAAAATTGTGTGAAAAACGTTCAAATAAATGATCTGAATATGATTTTGATTGTAAGGATTTAATCCGCCTTTCTTCATAAACACTTTTGGAATGGCTTTTTGAAAGAGAAGGTTTTATAAACAAACTGACTAAACCTGCGCCTATGGCAAGAAAATTAAAATTAGAACCGTTTGGTGCTAAAATAGTTGGCATTGCAGTATTTACTGGTGCACCAGATCTAATATCATCTTCATAATGCATGATTTTCTTAGCGTCAATGGTTGAAAAACCATCGCCATAAACTTGAATTCGTTTGGTGTCTTCAGTTAAATTTCCTGAAAGTGTGTAAGGTATTATGACAAGTTCATCTAATTCGGTTATCTTAACATGCAATCTTATTTCGAGCTCTTCTTTCCAAAAATCTTTTTGGGTTAAAATATATTTTTGAGAAACAAAAGAAGAACCTTCAAAAAAGAGCGTATCGGTAGCTCTTGCTCGAATTGAAAATTTTCCATCAATATCTGTTATTGCTTTCACATTTGATGAAATATTATGCACCGAAATATTTTCTACATCAAATGAATCGACAACAATTATTCCGCGAAGTACTTTTCGTTCAATGCCTTGTGAAAATAGTTGGTTCCCTAAAAATAGACTCAGAATAACTAAAAATAGTGATTTCATATCTGTTTATTAAATTGTTTCAAAAACCTTGTAATTCGCGATACTTTGTGGCTAACTCCGATAAAATAAATGTAGCCATTGTATAATTTTTTATTTTAATTGCATCAGCAAATTGCTGGTTATCTGAAGCATAAAACATAAATCCTTCCACATATTCTTCAGGGATTTTTAGGGTATTAATAATATAATTTGCATCATATCTATTGGCTAATTTTAATTGAAGGAATTCTTTTTTCTCAATTTCTAACTCCTTTTTTAGCCTATTTGTTCTGCCGCTTATCGCATTAATCAATCCATCAACGCTCATTCCTCCCACTGGAATTAATAGCGGGCTATACCATTTAAACTGTCCTGCTGTGAGTAGCTTTCGTTCGGCAGGAGTATAGGTTTTTTGATTGGCAGGAACAATTCCTAATGAAGCCGCATTAATACTTTTATAATCAATAATTGCTAATTCTTTTAGTTCTATTCGATTAAGTGGCATGGGAATAAAAATTAAATTTTCACCAAAATCTTTATCTGTGATAATATGCATAGTTGCTTTCAAATTAAAGGCACTAAACATTAAAGTATCATTTTGTTTTGCATTGATTGAAAAATAGCCCCCTCGATATGAATATGTTTCCTGTTTTGTAGAAATATTTTTTATCAATACTCCCTCAATATCGGTTGCATCTGATACAATTTTTCCTTTAAACACTTTCTGATGTTGTGAAAAACCAAAAAATGAGAATAGAATTAATAAGTATCTAAGAAGTAGTTGCATTTTTATTTCAATGTTTTTGTAAATATACCAAATAGACCTCAAAACGAAATCCTAAAAAGATGATAAACTTATGTTAATACAAAGCCTTACTTTTGCAAAAAAAAGGATTATGAAAAATATAATTATCGCCAGCACTTCAACATTACATAATGGCGAATATTTAGCCTATTTATTGCCCGAATTAAAACTGTTTTTCAAAAATTGTTCCGAAGTGCTTTTTATACCCTATGCCCGCCCCAGCGGAATATCACACGACGATTATACCAAAAAAGTAGCCGAAGCTTTTTCAAAAATTTCAATTTCAATTAAAGGAATTCATGAATTTGAAAAACCAAATGAAGCCATAGAAACAGCAAAAGGAATATTTACTGGCGGTGGAAATACATTTCTATTAGTGGCCCAACTATATAAAAATAATTGTATTGAACCCTTAGAAAAAGTAGTTAAAAACGGAACACCTTATCTAGGAACTAGTGCTGGCAGCAACATTTGTGGTTTAACGATGAGTACTACTAATGATATGCCAATTGTTTACCCACCTAGTTTTAGAACATTAGGTTTTGTTTCTTTCAATATAAATCCGCATTATCTAGATCCTATTGAAGGTTCAACTCATATGGGAGAAACGCGAGAAACCAGAATCAACGAGTTTCATCAATTTAATCCACAGACTGTCATTGGCCTTAGAGAAGGAAGTTGGTTGGCTGTAAATGGTGATTCTATCAAATTAAAAGGTAATTTAACCGCAAGAATTTTTAAAAGAAATGAAAAGCCAATTGAAGTTGATCCCGAAACAGAACTGAAAGATTTAAAATAAAAAAACCTTGCAAATGCAAGGCTTTTAATTGAGCGGAAGACGAGGCTCGAACTCGCGACAACCAGCTTGGAAGGCTGGAGCTCTACCAACTGAGCTACTTCCGCAGGTGATAATTTTTGAAACTTTACCTTGTTTTTGAGCGGAAGACGAGGCTCGAACTCGCGACAACCAGCTTGGAAGGCTGGAGCTCTACCAACTGAGCTACTTCCGCATTACAAAAAAGCAATCAATTACTTATTTTGTGGGTGCAAATATACTTTAAAAGTTTTTTGAATTGCAAATTTTTAAGCATATTTTTTTAATTCCTTTGTCATAAATTTGTAGTGGAACCTTGTGCTCTTGTTAATGCATTAAAAAATAAACAGTTAAAAGTATAAATGATACGAGAAATTAAACCTTTTGAAACCTATTCTGTTCGGAATGAAGTATTGCGCAAAGGAAAACCCATTGAAACTTGTTATTTTGATGGAGATGATGCAGAAACTACAATACATTTTGGACTTGAACACCATACTGGAATAATTGGAGTAGTTTCTGTATATCAAATAAAAAATAAGCTTTTTGATGATGAAATTCAATTTCAACTAAGAGGAATGGCAATTTTAGAAACGCACCAACAAAAAGGTTATGGAGCTCTTCTTATAGAAAGGGCTGAAAAATATTGTTTTGAGAAAAAAGCAAGTGTAATTTGGTTCAATGCACGTGAAAAAGCAGTCCCTTTTTACAAAAAAAATGGCTACACTATAATTGGAGATTCATTTGAAATTGAAAATGTTGGCACTCATTTTGTAATGTTTAAAATAATATAACTAAAAAAGTGAAACAAAACATATAAAAACATACTAATAGTTATTACCATTTCAATTACAACCCAATTTAAATGAAAAAAAAATTTGTATTTTCAGTAGTATTGTTATTAAATATTTGTTTATCTGTTTCACAAACAAAGAAAAGTCTATCGGCTTTAAAAACTTCTGAAAAAATTTCAATTGATGCTGATCTTTATGAAATTTCGTGGGATAACGCGGATATTGCAACTGACTTTGTTTCTTTAGAACCAAAAAACGGAACACCAATACCTTCTGCATTTAAAACTGAAGTTAAAATTCTATATTCTAATGATGCTATTTATTTAGGTGCAAAATTATACGACCCAAATCCTGAAAAAATATTAAAAGAGTTAGTTGAACGCGACGAATTAGGAACTTCTGATTTTTTTGGTGTTTTCATTAATGGTTATAATGATGGCCAACAAGAATTTAGATTTTTTGTTACAGCAGCAAATGGTCAAATCGACACTAACTTTACCTCTTCCGAAGGTGAAGATGGGTCTTGGAATGCAATTTGGGAAAGCAATGCAAAAATTACCGATTTTGGCTATGTTGTTGAAATGAAAATTCCATATGCTGCTCTTCGATTTCCTGAAATTGAACAGCAAATTTGGGGTCTTAATTTTTTTAGAGAAGTGAGACGAGAACGTCAGAAGTACACTTGGAGTCCTATTGACAATACAATTGGTACTATTTCGCAACAAGCAGGAATATTAACAGGAATTGAAAATATAAAAACCCCTACCCGTTTATTTTTAATTCCTTATTCTTCATTTTATGTTTCTGGAAGCGAAACTCAAAAAACCAAAGGTGAATTAAAAGGCGGTATAGATGTTAAATATGGAATTAATGATGCATTCACTTTAGACGCTATTTTAGTTCCCGATTTTGGCCAAACAAAATTTGATAATGTAATATTAAATTTAGGACCATTTGAACAACAATTCAATGAAAATAGACCTTTTTTTACGGAAGGAACCGATTTATTTAGTAAAGGAAATTTATTGTATTCAAGGAGAATTGGTCAAACCCCAGATTTGAATTTTAACTTAGCAACTAATGAATCAATAAATGAGTATCCAGCAGCCATCAATTTATTAAATGCCATGAAAATTTCGGGTCGAGACAAAGATGGATTAGGCATTGGATTTTTAAATGCAATTACAGAAAAAACTACTGCAACTGTTTCAAATAATCTTAATGATACAACTAGACAAATAGAAATATCTCCTTTAACAAATTACAATGTAACGGTGTTTGATCAACGTTTTAATCAAAATTCGTCAGTAACTTTTATCAATACAAATGTTACAAGAAATGGGAGTTTTAGAGATGCTAATGTTACTGGACTACTTTTTGATTTAAACAATAAAACAAATAAGTACAATATATCTGGAGGATTAAAATCGAGTAGTATTCATGATGTGAAAAATACTAATGGAATTAATGCCTCTTTAAATCTTGCTGAAACAAATGGAAAATTTAGATACAGCTTTGGTGGTGAATTTGTCTCAAAAGACTTTGATAATAATGATTTAGGGATAAATTTTAGAACTAATTATTATTCGATGTACAGCAATTTTAATTATCGTATTTTAAATCCAAATAAAGTATTCAACACCTTTAGAATAAGCCTTGGATCGTATTTTGAATTTTACAAACCAACGAATCAAATTCAATCGAGTAATTTTAATATTAATCTAAATTCTACGAATAAAAAGAATCATTATTTTGGTGGCGGTTTAAATATGAATCCTTTTGAAAATTATGATTATTATGAACCTAGAATAGAAAATCGCTATTTTATAAATCCAAAAAATGCAGGAGGTTATTTTTATTTTTCTTCTAATTACAATAATAAATTTGCAATCGATTTTAATCCATACATTACACATGTTCTCAATGAAAATAGGTATGAAGCGGGTGTTAATATTAGTCCGAGGTATCGATTCAACGATCAATTTTCATTAGTCTACAGCTTCGATTATTTCAGACAACAAAACGATATTGGTTTTATTGATTTTGAAGGTACAAATATCATTTTTGCAAGAAGAGACAGAGATACTTATACCAATTCATTATCAAGTAAATTTTCTTTAAGCAGCGTAATGAACCTTAATTTATCGATTAGACATTATTGGTCATTAGCAGAAAATAATAAAATCAACAACCTAAATACAGATGGAAGTTTGTCACCAAACACAAGTTATACTGGAAATAAAAATTCAAATTTTAGTACTTGGAACTTAGATTTATCTTATTCTTGGTGGTTTGCACCGGGTAGTCAAATGTCAATATTATATAGAAATAATGCTTCTATTTTTGACAGATCCATTAACAAAAACTTTAATTCAAATTTTTCTAACTTATTTCAAGATAATTTAAATCACATATTATCGATAAGTGTGCGTTATTTTATTGACTACAATCAAGCTAAAAATTGGGTTAAAAAAAGGTGATTTGCGTAATCGATTTCGTAAATTTTACTATTACATTTCTCAAAAAAATTGACCAATTGCATATCTTTGTACAAATACAAAGTCATGAACAAAAAAGTTATCTTAATGATTTTAGACGGTTGGGGAAAATCGCCTGATCCTAAAGTTTCTGCTATTGATAATGCAAATACTCCATTTATAGATGGATTATATACTCAATACCCAAATGCTCAATTAAGAACCGATGGTTTAAATGTAGGTTTACCCGAAGGTCAAATGGGAAATTCAGAAGTAGGTCACATGAATTTAGGCGCTGGACGCATTGTTTATCAGGACTTAGCTAAGCTTAATTTAGCGGTTGAACACAAAACCATGAGCCAAGAACAACCACTTAAAGATGCTTTTGAATATGCTATAAATAACAATAAAGCAATTCATTTTTTAGGCTTAGTTTCAGATGGTGGAGTTCATTCGCACACATCACATTTAAGAGGTTTAATAGATGCTGCGCAAGAAAGTGGTGTTCAAAAAATGTTTGTGCATGCGTTTACTGATGGACGTGACGTGGATCCAAAATCAGGAATTAACTACATTGCTGATTTAGAAAAATATTTATCAAATACACCTGCAAAATTAGCTTCAGTAATTGGAAGGTATTATGCAATGGATAGAGATAAACGATGGGAACGAGTAAAATTAGCATACGATTTAGTTGTTCATGCTACCGGAACGCATTCAAAAAATGCTGTTGCATCTATCAATGAAAGTTATCTAAAAGAGGTTACAGACGAATTTTTACAACCTCTAGTCATGGTTGACGAAAATAACCAACCCATAGCAACCATTTGTGAAGATGATGTTGTGATTTTTTTCAATTTTAGAACTGATAGAGGAAGGGAATTAACTGAAGTACTTTCGCAAAAAGACTTTCTTGATTTCAATATGCATAAACTGAATTTGTATTATGTTACCATGACTAATTATGACGAAACTTACCAAAACGTTCATGTAATTTATGACAAAGATAATATTACTGAAACATTGGGCGAAGTTTTAGAAAAAGCAGGTAAAACACAAATTCGTATTGCCGAAACTGAGAAATATCCTCACGTAACCTTTTTCTTTTCGGGCGGAAGAGAAGAACCGTTTCAAGGCGAAACTCGAATCTTAAAAAATTCGCCAAAAGTAGCTACATATGACCTTCAACCCGAAATGAGTGCTTTTGAACTCAAAGATGCTTTGGTTACAGAATTGAAAAAAGGCACAGTTGATTTTGTGTGCTTAAATTTTGCCAATGGAGATATGGTAGGACATACCGGTGTTATGGAAGCCGCCATAAAAGCCTGTGAAGCAGTTGATGTTTGTGTAAAAGAAGTAGTTGAAACTGCATTAGAAAATAATTACACTACCATAATCATTGCAGATCATGGAAATTGTGAAACTATGATTAATCCAGATGGCTCGCCTAATACTGCACATACAACAAATCCTGTTCCTATTATTTTAGTAGACAAGGATTTGAAAAATATAAATAATGGTGTGTTAGGTGATATTGCTCCAACTATTTTAGAATTGATGGGAATTGAACAACCTGAAATTATGACTTGTAAGTCATTATTATAAAAATATTATTTTTAATTTATTAGGGAGGCTTTGCTTCCCTTTTTTTATTAATTAAAAGTTAAACTTTTACATTTTAATAGTATTACTATTATATTTGCATGATTTAATTTTATAAATATGCAAGATATATTATCCAATTTAAAAATAACAATCAACGAAAAACTATATGTTAAAGACCCTGAAACATCAGAATTAGGGCGAAACATATTAAAAAACAGCATCGAATTAATTGATACGATTGGTTTTGAAGCCTTTACTTTTAAAAAATTAGGCGAACGAATTCAATCTAACGAAAGCTCTATTTATCGCTATTTTGAAAACAAACATAAATTATTGATGTATTTGTCTTCATGGTATTGGTCTTGGATGGAGTATCGTATTGTCTTTGCAACAGCTAATCTTCAAAATCCAATTGAAAAACTAGAAAAAGCTATTCAAATTGTATCCGAAAATATTTCAGATGATGAATCCACTCCTTACATCAATGAACAGATTTTAAATCGAATTATTATTGAAGAATTTACTAAAACCATGCGCACCAAAAATGTTGATGACGAAAATAAAGCTGGTTTTTTCATAGTATATAAAAGAGTTATAAATCGTTTAATTAGTATTATTGAAGAAATCAATCCGAATTATGCCTATTCGAAAAGTTTAGCTTCTACGGTAGTTGAAAGCGCTTTGCATCAACAATTTTTAAAAAAACATTTAAAGACGATTACAAATTTTTCTGAGCAAGATTGTTCATCACATTTTTTTATTGATTTAGTTAAAAAAACCATTTTATGAAACCGTTACAACGCTTTAAAAACTTAATATTAATTGATAAACAAGATATTTACCAAATCTTTTTATATTCAATTATAGCCGGGCTAATTAGTTTATCATTACCCCTAGGAATTCAGTCTATCATCAACTTTATTCAAGCTGGAAAAGTTAGTACTTCATGGATGGTACTTGTATTTGTAGTTGTAATTGGTGTGGCAATAGTTGGGCTTTTAAAAATAATGCAATTCAGAATTACCGAAAATTTACAACAAAAAATATTTGTTAGATCATCTTTTGAGTTTGCTTACCGTTTCCCCAAAATAAAGTTCAATCAACTGCAAGATCAATATCCGCCTGAATTAGCCAATCGTTTTTTTGATACATTAACGGTACAAAAAGGGGTATCTAAATTGTTATTGGATAGTTCAGGTGCTGCCTTACAAATTATTTTCGGAATTATACTTTTGTCGTTATACCATTCATTTTTTATATTTTTTGGCATACTTCTCCTACTATTGCTGTATTTGATATTCAAAATCAATTTTAATAAGGGATTGCAAACTAGTTTAAAGGAATCAAAATATAAATATAAAATAGCGCATTGGTTACAAGAAATTGCTAGAAATCATTTGAGTTTTAAAAGTAATACAACATTTAATTATTCCTTACACAAAAACGACAAATTAGTGACCGAATATTTAAAGCAACGCGAAAGTCATTTTCATGTGTTGTTAAAACAATTTGTACAATTAACAGGTTTTAAAATAGTAATTACTGCTGGACTCTTAATAATTGGTGGACTGTTAGTTATTAATCAGCAAATGAACATCGGACAATTCGTGGCTGCAGAAATCATCATTTTAAGTATCATAACTGCTGTTGAAAAATTATTTTCGGGATTAGAATTGTTTTATGATGTACTTACCTCATTAGAAAAACTAGGAACCGTTGTAGATTTAGAATTAGAAGAAGAAATGGAAAATTCAACATATACTATTGATAAAGAAACCATTACAATTGAATTGCAAAATGTTTCCTTTCAATATCCAAATGCAGAAAATGAAACTCTTAAAAATGTTTCCTTAAGTATTGCACCAAAACAGCATACTTTAATAGATGGTGAAAATGGTTCAGGAAAAACCACTTTAATTCGATTATTAGCACGAATATTAGAACCTACTTCTGGATCAATTTTTATTAATAATACCAATTACAAGAAATTTTCATCAGCAGTTTATCGCTCAAAAATTGGAGTTATTACAGCACTTGAAATGCCTTTTGAAGGTACAATTTTAGAGAATATTATTTGTAATAATACATCAATAAAAATGGAAACCGTATTTCATTTATTAGACAAATTAAAACTAACAGAAGTAATTAAAGCTTTGCCAAAAGGTTTAGAAACAGCAATTTCTTCAGAAGGAAAACAAATAAATGCATCAACTGTTCAAAAAATTGTGTTAGCGCGTTGCATTATTAACCAGCCTGAAGTATTGTTTTTAGAAAATCCGCTAGATAAAATTGATGAAAACGATTGTAAAGAGATATTGGATTATTTGTGCGAAGAAACCCAACCTTGGACTTTAGTTGTAGTGAGTAAAAATAAGTATTGGGAGCATATTTGCAAACAAAAAATTGTATTAGAAAAAGGAGAACATAAAGCATAGAAATCATGTTAAATATCACTAAAAACAGAATTGATCCATTTGTAAAAATGGACGAATTCAAATCTATCGAAATTTTTAAACAGCAAAAGCACTACTTAGTTATTCGCAAAATTATTTGGGGATTTATATTGCTACTTGTTCTATTCTTGTTTTTACCTTGGACACAAAATATCAGTGGATCAGGGAGTGTAACCACGCTAAAACCGAACCAACGTCCACAAACCATTCATACAGCAATTGCCGGAAGAATTGAAAAATGGTATGTTCAAGAAGGAGATTTTGTAAAAAAAGGGGATACCATTTTATTTATTTCTGAAATAAAAGAGGATTATTTAGATCCAAACTTAATTGAAAACACAGGAAAGCAAGTTAACGCTAAAGTAAAAGCTGTTCAATCTTATTCTGATAAAGTAAAAGCACTAGAGATTCAAATGGGAGCTATTCAGAATGAAAAAAACTTAAAAATAAAACAAGCTCAAAACAAACTAAAACAAGCATACTTAAAAGTTCAAAGCGATAGTATAGATTTTGAAGCGAGTAAAACCCAACTCAAAATAGCACAAACACAATATAATCGTTCCATAAATTTAAACAAAGAAGGCTTAAAGCCATTGACTGATGTGGAGGAAAAACGATTAAAATTGCAAGAAACTGAAGCAAAAATCATTACACAAGAAAACAAATATATTGCTAGTAAAAATGAGGTATTAAATGCAACTATGGAACTCAACCGAATTAGTGCAGAATATGCTGAAAAAAATGCAAAAGCAAGTAGCGATAAACAAACTGCACTAAGCGTTCAATTTGACACCGAAGCTCAAGTAAATAAACTGAAAAACCAATACAGCAATTATCAAATTCGCAATGGAATGTATTATATCACAGCTCCACAAGACGGATATGTAAACCGTGCTTTGCAATCTGGAATTGGAGAAACTATTAAAGAAGGAACTGCTGTAGTAAGCATTATGCCTTATAAATACGATATTGCAGTTGAAACCTACATCGAACCGATGGATTTTCCATTAATTAATAAAGGAGAAAAAGTAAGGGTTTGGTTTGATGGATGGCCTACCATAGTCTTCAGCGGATGGCCTGACATGTCTTATGGAACATTTGGTGGTATCATTGTAGCAAAAGAAAATTTTATTAGTGAAAATGGAAAATATCGTGTATTGATTGCTCCTGATCCGAAAGATGAAAAATGGCCCAGTCAATTGAGTATAGGTGCTGGAACACAATCATTAGCCCTTTTAAATGATGTGCCAATTTGGTTCGAAATTTGGCGAACACTTAATGGATTCCCGCCTAATTATTACCAACCTACAACTAAAGAAAATCCGAAAAAATAATGAGAAAAATTAATTACTTTCTTTTACTTTTCATTGGAAGTATCTATTCTGGTTTTGGACAAAATACAACCGAATTTAGTTTTAATGAATTTTTAGGATACGTAAAAAAATACCATCCGCTAGTAAAACAAGCCGATTTAAAAATCAACGAAGCACAAGCTAATTTAATGCAAGCCCGTGGAGCATTTGATCCAAAAATTGAAGTTGATTTTAGCGAAAAACAATTTAAAGACAGCAACTATTATTCGATATTAAACAGTAGTTTTAAAATTCCAACTTGGTATGGCATTGAATTTAAGGCGGGTTTTGATAATGCGGAGGGAATTTATGTTAGTCCAGAAAATACTTTACCTAATTCTGGATTAACTTCTTTTGGAATTTCTATACCTGTAGGGCAAGGCTTATTCATTAATCAACGAATGGCCGACATCCGAAAGGCAAAAATTGCACAAAACTTAAATAATGCAGAGCGAAATTTGCAAGCTATTGAAGTTTTATACGAAGCATCTATAAGTTATACCAATTGGAAACGAAGCTTTGATGAAGTAAAATTATATGAAAACTACTTAGAAAACGCTATGATTCGATACAATGGTGTTTCGCAATTGATTACACAAGGAGATAAACCTGCAATAGATAGTATTGAAGCAGGAATTATTGTTACTACAAGAAAGTTAAATTTAGAAGATGCAAAACTAAAACTTACAAAAGCTAAATTAGAATTATCTAATTATTTATGGCTCGAAAACAATATACCATTAGAATTAAAAGACGAAATTCAACCAGAAAAAGAATTACGATTTACAATTAAAGAAACTCTTAAAATTAATGAACTAAACAACTTTGATATAGAAAATCATCCAAAAATTAAAGCTTTAGATGCTAAAATTGGAATTTTAAAGGTAGAAAAACAACTAAAAGCAAATGCTCTTTTACCAAAATTAGATGTGAGTTATAATTACTTATCTGAACCAAGTGCTATTGATAATTATCGAATGCAGGATTATAAAATTGGATTAAATTTTTCAATTCCTTTATTTTTAAGAAAAGAACGAGCCGGATTAAAGTTGGCCAAATTAAAAATTCAGGATTCTGAATTTAGTCTTCAATTTGAACGAAAAAATTTAGAAAACAAACTCAAATCGCAACAACAAGAAATAATGTCATTGCAAATTCAACAAGAATATAATACAAAATTAGTGCGCGATTTTTCAACTTTACTTTCTGCCGAAGATCGATTATTTACTATGGGCGAAAGTTCATTGTTCCTTATTAATTCGAGAGAAAACACCTTAGTAAGTTCACAATTAAATGCAATTGTTTTAGAGAATCGCTTTTTCCAAGCAATTTTAGGATTATTTAAAGCGCGAGCACAACCTTAATAAAATAAAAAACCTCCGCAAATGCGAAGGTTTTTCTTTCGTTTTATATTTAAAAATATATTAGTAACGACCTCTTGAGTTGTTATCTCTATTGTTAGAGAAACCGCCTCTACTTCCACCTGAATTACGATCGAAACTTCTTCTTTCGCCTTCTGGTTTTGGTTCAGATTTGTTAACTACGATTTTTCTACCTTCGATAGTTCCACCGTTTAATTCGTCGATTGCTTTTTGAGCCTCAGCATCATTAGCCATTTCAACAAATCCAAATCCTTTACTTCTTCCGGTAAATTTGTCAGAGATAATTTTAACTGATTCTACAGCTCCATACTCTTCAAAATAACCTCTTAAATCTGCTTCCTCTACACTGAAAGGAAGACTTCCTACAAAAATGTTCATCTATAAAAATTTAATTCTCTACAAAGGTAGGCTATTTAATGTTGTAAAAGCGTTAAACTTTGAAATATTTTCAAAAACAAGGCTTTTTAACTAAAAAATTCAAAATCAAAAGGTTAGTTTTTTGAAAATATTTTAATCTAATTGGTTTTTCTAAATATCGAATAAGTTTCAAAATATATTAAATTGAATTACAACCCGTCATTTCAAAATAAGCGCGCTCCACTGCTTCTTGATGGGTTGGATGAGCAATTTTAACCAATTCGGCAACCCGTTGTTTTAAGGTTTTACCATATAAATCGGCAATACCATTTTCAGTTATAACATAATGAACATGAGCTCTTGTGGTTACCACTCCTGCGCCTTGTTTTAAATAAGGTACAATTCTACTCTCTCCTCTTTTTGTAACAGAAGGCAAGGCAATAATTGCTTTTCCTCCATCACTTAATGAAGCACCTCGAATAAAATCCATTTGACCTCCTACACCAGAATACATTGTACTTCCAATAGAATCGGCACATACTTGACCTGTTACATCCACTTCTATAGCCGAATTTATAGAAACCATTCTAGGGTTTTTACGAATACGTGCCGTATCATTTACCATAGAAGACTCTTTCATTTCTATAAATGGATTATCATTTACAAAATCATATAACCTTTTTGAACCAATTAAAAAAGTAGCTAAAGCTCTTCCACGTAAAGTGCCTTTGTAATTACAATTGATAACATCATTTTCTATCAAATCTATTACACCATCGGAAAACATTTCAGTGTGTAAACCTAAATCTTTATGGTGAGTTAGCTTGCTTAAAGCTGCATTTGGAATCGAGCCAATTCCCATTTGAAGTGTACTTTTATTTTCAATTAAAGAAGCTACATAACTTCCTATTATTTCTTCTTCAGCAGTAAAAGGTGCTACATCGTGGGCAAAAATAGGTAAATTAACATCTACTAAAAAATCAATTTCTGATACGTGAATAATACCATCTCCAAACGTTCTTGGCATATTAGGATTTACTTGCGCAATTACAGTTTTTGCATTTTCAATTGCAGCAACTGTTGCCTCTACAGAAACACCTAACGAACAATATCCGTGAGCATCTGGAGGCGAAACATGAATGAAAACTACATCTATTAAGAGTACTTTTTTTCTAAACAATAATGGTAGCTCACTTAAAAACACAGGTGTATAGGAACCATTTCCTGCTTTTAGAGTATGACGTACATTTGCACCTATAAAAAAAGAATTTACATGAAAACTAGTTGCTAATTCAGGATTTGCGTATGGTGCATCACCTTCTGTGTGTAAATGACACACCTCTACACCCTTTAATTCAGAAGCTCTTTCTGTTAATGCTTTTGTTAAAATAGTTGGTGTGGCGGCGGCGGCTTGAACATAAACTCGATCTCCACTTTTTATAACTTGAACTGCCTCTTCAGCTGATACATATTTTCCCATGTCTAAAAATTTAAAATACAAATTTATAGGGGAATTTAAATTTAAAATATGATATTACTCATATTTGATAATGCCTTTTATATTGAAGATATTATGAAATTGGAATTTAAACTAATTATTGAACTCGAATTTGTATTTTTGTCGCGAAATTTTGTATTATGATTGTACTTAAAACTCTCGAAGAAATTGAATTGATGCGCGAAAGTGCCTTAATCGTTTCTAAAACACTTGGCATGATTGCTAAGGAAATTAAACCCGGTGTTACTTCTTTGTATTTAGATAAATTAGCGGAAGATTTTATTCGCTCACACGGAGCTGAACCTGCATTTTTAGGAATGTACGGCTTTCCAAATACACTTTGTATGAGTCCGAACACACAAGTTGTTCATGGTATTCCAAATGCAATTCCTTTACAAGAAGGTGATATTATATCGGTAGATTGTGGCGCTTTGAAAAATGGTTTCTATGGTGATCATGCTTATACTTTTGAAGTGGGTGAAGTAGCTCCAGAAACAAAAAAATTGCTTCAAGTTACTAAGGAGTCACTTTACGTTGGAATTAAGGAAACTAAAGTAGGCAATCGTGTTGAAGATATTGGATATGCCATTCAGCAATATTGTGAAAAAAATGGTTATGGCGTTGTAAGAGAGTTATGCGGGCACGGTTTAGGCAGAAAAATGCACGAAGACCCAGAAGTGCCTAACTACGGAAAACGTGGTCGTGGAAAAAAATTAGTAAACGGAATGGTTATCGCAATTGAGCCAATGATTAATATGGGAACTAAAAATATTAAGCAACACAAAGACGGCTGGACCATTACTACTGCCGACGGAAAACCGAGTGCGCATTTTGAACACGATGTGGCAATTGTAGATGGAAAACCTGAATTATTATCAACCTTTGCCTATATATATGATGCTTTAGGAATTGTAAGTAATGAAGAAGATGGATTAAGACAAAAACCATTTGTAATCTAATGAAAAAGCTTTTTAAACTTATATTAAATACCATTCCTAGACCAATAATGATACGGTTGAGTATTGTAGTGCGCCCTATTTTAGCTTTTTTATTAACAGGAAATCGTTTTACTGACCCCATTGATGGAAAAAGTTTTCGAATGTTTTTACCCTACGGATACGGAACACAACGAAATAACGTTTTGTCACCCAGTACACTCTCGTTAGAAAGACATCGCTTATTATGGTTGTATTTAAAAAATGAAACCGATTTTTTTACGGCACCAAAAAAAGTATTGCATTTTGCGCCCGAACAAGAATTTTACAAACGTTTTAAAAAACAATCAAATTTAGAGTATACCACAACCGATTTGTTTTCGCCTTTAGCCGATGTAAAAGCCGACATCTGTAATTTACCTTTTGAAGATAATTCATATGATATAATTTTGTGCAATCACGTTCTAGAACATATTCCAGATGATACAAAAGCTATGCAAGAATTATATCGTGTTTTAAAACCGGGTGGCATGGGAATCTTTCAAATTCCTCAAGATTTATCAAGAGCAACTACTTTTGCAGATGATTCGATAACCGATCCTAAGGAACGCGCAAAAATATTTGGTCAATATGACCACGTTAGGGTTTACGGAAGAGACTACTTTGATAAATTGAGAAGCATTGGTTTCAAAGTAGACGAAGTAGACTATACTAAAACAATTTCACCTGATTTAGTAGAAAAATATTGTTTAGCAAAAGGCGAAATTATTCCAGTTTGTTATAAATGATAAAAGATAAATAGGTTCCATTTTATAAATTAACCCTCAGAGTTGCAGACCTTAAAATTGTTTGCTATTTTTACAAGGATTAAATTTTTTCAAATGAAAAATTACTGGTACGTATTTTTTTTACTCTTTTCCACCTTCAATTTATATACACAAACGGTTGAAGAAGAAAATCCTCCGTATAACATAAAAACAATTTCTTTTGTTCAAAACGGGAGAAATGTAATTCCCTTTTTTAAACTAGGAGATACATTTGAAATTCAATTTGATGATTTATTCAGCGATGAAGCCGATTATTATTACACAATAACACATTATAATTCCGATTGGAGTGGTCCATCAAATTTATCAAAGGCCGAATACCTAACGGGAATGGACAACCAACGAATAATTACCTATCAAAATTCATTCAACACACTACAGCTTTATTCGCATTATAAGCAAGTATTCCCTAATAAATTCAATAAATTAATAAAAAGTGGTAATTATTTACTTACCGTTTTAAATGATGAAAATGAAGTTATTTTTTCAAGAAAATTTATTTTATTCGAAGAAGAAACTCGAGTAGGAATAATTATTAGAAGATCGCGTGATTTTGAAACTATTGATACAAAACAAAATATTGAATTGACCATAAATTATGGCGATAAAATTTTACAAAATCCTATTCAAAATATAAAAGTAACTTTATTTCAAAATGGAAATTGGAAAACTACTATTTCAGGAATTAAACCACAATACACATTAGGTTCTGAATTGATCTATAGATATAATAAAGAAACGCAATTTTGGGGAGGTAACGAATGCTATACAATTGATAATAAAATTATTCGAGCCACAAACAATACAGTCTATAAAGTAACTTCTGGAGATAACATCTACAATACTTATCTATATACAAATATTCCAAGAAAAAACAGTATTTACACATATTTTCCAGATATTAATGGCAATTTTTTTGTCCAAAATGCTAACTCAAACAATCCTGAAACGGAAGCCGATTATACCTGGGTTTATTTTACATTAGATACTCCTGTTGTCCTAGAAAAAGATTTATTTGTTGCTGGAATGTTCAATAATTATGCTCTTTCTGAAGAATCAAAAATGGAGTACAATGAAACTACTAAACGATACGAAAAAGCAATATTGTTGAAGCAAGGTTTTACGAATTATCAATATATTTTAGCAGATAAATCAGGAAAAATTGACTTTAAAAACGCAATTGATGGAAATTATTTCCAAACCGAAAACAATTACACCGCAGTTATCTATTACAGAGGTAATAATGAACGCTATGACAGGGTAATAGGAATTGCAAATACCAATAGCGAAGAAATTAAAAATTAATTATAAATAATTGATTTGCATCATTTTATAAAAAATTAGCATTCGGTTAACAGAAAAAAAGATATATTTCGTAATTTTGAAAAAGAATTCACAATAAACCTATCATTAAATGGTAAGTCAAATTACAAGAGGGATAAAAATTTCGGTTTTAACTAGTTTTGAAGGTACTTACTTCAAGAACTACAAAATTCATTATGCCTTTACGTACCAGGTAACGATTGAAAATCAAAGTAAAGATTCTGTTCAACTTAATTCGCGCCATTGGGAAATTTATGATGCGCTTAATGATATGGAAATGATTGACGGCGAAGGTGTTATTGGCAAAAAACCAGTTTTAAAACCTGGCGAAGCATATACTTATTCTTCAGGTTGCTTATTATCTTCACCTATTGGAGCCATGAAAGGACATTTTAATATGGTAAACTTTACCTCTACTCGAAGTTTTAAAGTTGAAATTCCGGCTTTTAAATTAGGTGCTCCTTTTGCTCTAAATTAATGTTATTTTTTTAAGACCCTCATAAGGTAACTTTTGTTATAGATTATTCAAAATTTACTTTGTATTTTTGTATTCGTTTACAATAAACACACCTATTAGCTCTAAAAATTGTATAATTTTCACTCAAAGACACTGTTCTAAACAAGTGAAGCAAAAATAGAAAACCATGTTAAAAGGATTTTTTAATGTACCCAAAGCGGTTAATGAACCCGTAAAATCATACGCACCAGGTTCTGTAGAAAGAACAAAAGTTGCCGAAACCTATAAAACCATGTGGAACGCTTCTGTAGAAGTTCCGCTTTACATTGGTAACGAAGAAATTAAAACGGGAAATACCAAAAAAATGACAGCCCCACACGATCATCAACATGTAGTGGGAATTTATCATCAAGCCGACAGAGCGTTAGTTGAAAAAGCTATTACTGCTGCATTAGAGGCCAGAAAAAAATGGGCCGCAATGGCTTGGGAAAATAGAGCAAGTATTTTCTTAAAAGCAGCCGAATTAATAGCAGGGCCATACCGCGCTAAAATTAATGCGGCGACTATGATTGCACAATCAAAAACAATTCATCAAGCCGAAATTGATGCCGCTTGCGAATTAATTGATTTCTTGCGTTACAACGTAGAATTCATGACTAAAATATATGCAGACCAACCCACTTCTACATCAGACATGTGGAATAGAGTTGAATACAGACCTTTAGAAGGTTTTGTGTACGCAATTACACCTTTTAACTTTACCGCTATTGCTGGAAATTTACCTTCAAGTGCCGCTTTAATGGGTAATGTTGTCGTTTGGAAACCAGCAGCAACACAAGTTTATTCGGCTAATGTAATTATGCAAGTTTTCAAAGAGGCAGGCTTACCAGACGGTGTTATCAATATGGTAATGGGTGATTCTGGAATGGTTTCTGATGTTGTTTTATCAAATCCGCATTTGGCAGGAGTTCACTTTACAGGTTCAACTGGTGTTTTCAATGACATTTGGAAAACCATTGGAACTAATATCGCAACCTATAAAACTTATCCAAGAATCGTGGGTGAAACTGGTGGAAAAGATTTCATCATTGCACATCCATCTGCAAATCCAGTGCAAGTTGCAGTAGGGATTTCTCGTGGTGCTTTTGAATTCCAAGGACAAAAATGCAGTGCTGCTTCTCGTGTATATGTACCACAAAGTTTATGGCCAGCTGTTCAAACTCAATTAGAATCCGATTTAAAATCAATGAAAATGGGTTCGCCCGAAGATATGAGTAACTTTATTACGGCAGTTATTTCAGAAGCTTCCTTTGACAAATTAGCACGTTACATCGACCAAGCTAAAAAAGACAGCGATGCCGAAGTAATCATGGGCGGAAATTATGATAAATCAAAAGGTTATTTCATTGAGCCAACGGTTATTTTAACTACAAATCCAAAATACGCAACAATGGAAACGGAATTATTTGGTCCAGTGGTTACGATTTATGTGTATGAAGATGCCAAATGGTCTGAAACATTGAAATTAGTGGACGAAACTTCAGAATATGCCTTGACAGGTGCGGTATTTAGCCAATGTCGTTATGCGGTGGAAGAAGCAACCGTTGCGTTACAAAATGCAGCAGGAAACTTCTACATCAACGACAAGCCAACAGGCGCTGTAGTTGGCATGCAACCCTTTGGAGGCGCAAGAGGTTCTGGAACTAACGATAAAGCCGGTTCAGCACAAAACTTATTGCGTTGGGCTTCTGTTAGAACTATAAAAGAAACATTTGTAACACCTGAAGATTATAAATATCCGTTTTTAGGATAATATAATTTGAAATATAATAAAGAAACCCGATTTTCAGTTGAAAATCGGGTTTTGTTTTTTATAGCTAATCACTAATTACTTTTCACTAATCACTTATTTCTTATACTTCAACGGCAAATGCACCACTTTCTTCGTTTCAAAAAATTCATCGGTAAAAAAATCTGATAAATTATATTGTATTGCTTTTGGAAAAGCCGCTAATTCTTCGGTTAAATCGCCACCTTTTAAGTATAAAATGCCGTTGGCTAATTCGTGGTTTTGTTTTTTGGAAACTTTATCTTCAACCCATTTTACAAAATCGGGCATATTAGTAACGGCACGACTTACGATGAAATCAAATTCTTGCTTTACTAATTCGGCACGTTTTTGTTCAGCTTTAACATTTTTCAATCCTAACCCAGCAACTACTTCATTTACCACTTTTATTTTTTTCGCAATAACATCAATTAGATAAAAATCAACCTCAGGATGTAAAATTGCCAATGGAATTCCAGGAAAACCGCCACCAGTTCCTACATCCATGATACTAGACCCTGGACGAAATTCGATGATTTTTGCAATTCCTAACGAATGTAAAACGTGACGCGTATATAATTCGTCAATATCTTTTCTTGAAATGACATTAATCTTGGCATTCCAATCTTCATATAATGCTTGCAATTTTTGAAACTGAAGTATTTGAATTTCAGTTAAATTAGGAAATTGACTTAAAATGGCTTCCATTCGTTAAATTTTCCACAAAAATACGTTTTTTGGTTAATAAAAAGTATGGAATATCTTAAATGAAAAAATTATAATAATTATCTTTGACAAAATTTGAATTTTTATATATGAATACAGCAACACCTGTTTTTTCAAAAGACGACAATCTAAAATTTTTTAGAACCCTTAATAAAAGAGTAAACGATTATTTTAAAGAAAACAAAATAAACAAAACTGGAAATTGGAAACTTCACGTTAAGACAATAGTAATGTTTGGTATTTTCTTAACACCCTATTTCTTTTTATTAGCAATGGATATGCCTTTTTGGACTTATTTATTGCTTAATGTAGTAATAGGAATTGGAATGGCTGGCGTAGGAATGAACGTAATGCACGATGGAAATCACGGTGCTTATTCCACCAAATCTTGGGTAAACAAATTAATGGGCGGAAGTATTTATATTTTAGCTGGAAATGTTTACAACTGGCAAGTACAGCACAATGTGTTACACCATACCTACACAAATATTATTGGTCATGATGAAGATTTAGAAGCAGGAAGAATATTGCGTTTTTCAAAAACAGCTAAATGGTACAGTCATCATAGATTTCAACATTATTATTCTGTTTTCTTATACGGATTATTAACATTTAACTGGGCAATCACAACTGATTTTCTTCAGATGAAACGTTACTTAAAAAGAAAATTATCCTATGGTGAAGCTAAAAGTCCAGCTTTCCAATGGACTACATTGGTAATTACAAAAATTATATATTTTTCAATTTGGATCGTTTTACCAATGGTTTTTGGTGTAACTTGGTGGAAAGTACTTTTAGGATTTGTGGTAATGCATTACACTGCAGGATTAATCTTGAGTGTTGTATTCCAATTAGCTCACGTAGTTGAAGATACTATCAATCCAATGCCAGATGAAAATGGTGAAATCGAAAACACTTGGGCAATTCACCAATTATTTACTACTGCTAACTTTGCGCCTAAAAACTGGATTGTAAATTTTTACACAGGCGGATTAAATCACCAAATAGAGCATCATATTTTTCCTAATATTAGTCACGTTCACTACAACAAAATTGCTGAAATTGTAAAACAAACAGCAGCGGAATGCAACTTACCGTATCACGAGTTTAAAACCACTCGAGCAGCCATTGCTTCTCACTTCAAGCATTTGAGAGAATTAGGAAGAAAACCACAATTAGCTTAAAAGTAGTAAGATTTTAGATTTTAGTATTAAGACTTCAGACTTCAGACTTCAGACTTCAGATTTCAATATTAAGACTTTAGATTTTTTCATTTTTTACATTTTTTAGATTATTTTGATTTTTTTAGATTTTTTAGATAAATATACACAACTATGAACCCGTTATCGGACAGAATTAACAACTTAGCCGTTTCACAAACTTTAGCAATGGCGGCTTTAGCAAGAGAATTAAAAGCACAAGGAAAAGACATTATCAGTCTTAGTTTGGGAGAACCAGATTTCAATACTCCTGAATTTATTAAAGAAGCTGCAAAAAAAGCGATCGACGAAAACTACAGCACCTACACACCTGTTGAAGGTTACTTAGAATTAAAAGAAGCGATTTGCAAAAAATTCAAAAGAGATAATGATTTAGACTACAAACCATCACAAATTGTAGTTTCTACTGGAGCTAAACAATCTTTATACAACATCGCTCAAGTTATGTTAAATGATGGTGATGAAGTCATTCTTCCTGCACCTTATTGGGTTTCTTATTTCGAAATCATCAAACTTTCTGGTGGTGTTCCGGTTGAAGTACCAACATCTGTAGAAAGCGATTTCAAAATTACACCAGAACAATTAGAGGCAGCCATCACACCAAAAACAAAAATGATGTGGTTTAGTTCACCTTGTAATCCAAGTGGTTCGGTTTACAATCGTGAAGAATTAACGGCTTTGGCCAAAGTTTTAGAAAAACATCCACACGTATATGTAGTTTCTGATGAAATCTACGAACACATTAACTTTTCAGGAACTTTCTGTAGTATTGGCTCTATTCCAGGTATGTTAGAAAGAACGATTACAGTTAACGGAGTGGCGAAAGCTTTCGCTATGACAGGTTGGAGAATTGGTTATATCGGTGCTCCCGAATTCATTGCAAAAGCGTGTACGAAAATTCAAGGTCAAGTTACTTCTGGTGCTAATTCTATTGCACAGAGAGCGACTATAACAGCAGTAGAAGCAGATCCAAGTGTATTGAACGAAATGGTAACTGCTTTTAAAAACAGAAGAGATTTAGTAGTTGGATTAGTAAAAGAAATCCCAGGATTCAAATTGAATGTTCCAGAAGGAGCGTTTTATGTATTCCCTGATGTTTCATCTTTCTTCGGAAAAACATTAAAAGGTCAATTAATTAAAGACGCAACCGATTTCTCGATGTTCTTATTAGCTGAAGCAAATGTGGCAACTGTAACAGGAGACGCTTTTGGAAATCCAAATTGTATTCGTTTCTCCTACGCAACTAGCGAAGCTTTATTAACAGAAGCGATGAAGAGAATTAAAGAAGCGGTTTCTTAAATTACAAACAAATATATTAGCACGAATTGATTTATTAAATTAGATTAATTCGTGTTTTTTTATGCTCACAATTCTTAAAAAATAACATTAAATTATATTTTCTTGCCACGGATTCACGGATTAAAAATGATTAAATAGAATCAGTGAAAATCAGTGTAATCGGTGGCTAAAAAAGGATTCATTTAAAAAAATCAAATCAGAATTAGAAATCTCCATTTTTTTATAAGAACTTTGCACACTTTTTTTCGGCAAATCCCGAATAATTAAAGCTTTACTAATGAAGAAGAAGATTGAAATTTTAGCGCCTGCAAAAAATTTAATACAAGGAATAGCAGCCATAAATAGTGGTGCCGATGCCGTTTATATTGGCGCTCCGTTATATGGTGCTCGTTCAAATGCTACCAATTCTGTTGAAGATATTGCTGAATTAGTTAAATATGCACACTTATTTAATGCTCAGGTTTTTGTGGTTATCAATACGATTTTATATGATAACGAATTAGAACCTTGCCGTCAGTTGATTTGGGAATTATATGAGATTGGCGTAGATGCATTAATCATTCAAGATATGGCAATTATGGAAATGGAATTGCCTCCAATCGTATTACATGCCAGCACTCAAGCCAATAATCGTGATGCTGATAAAATTAAATTTTTGGCTGATGCCGGAATTCAAAGAGTGGTTTTGGCTCGTGAATTAAACTTGCATCAAATCAAAGAAATCAGCGAAGCTACTGATGTTGAATTAGAGTTTTTCGTAACGGGTGCCTTATGTGTATCGTTTAGCGGAAATTGTTATATGAGTGTGGCAAACGGTGAACGTTCAGCAAATAGAGGTTCTTGTGCGCAAAATTGCCGTTTACCTTATAATTTAATTGACGGAAATGGCGACACTTTAATCAAAAACAGTCATTTACTTTCGATAAAAGATTTTGATGTTTCGGATCAAATTCCAAATTTAGTCGAAGCAGGAATTAGTTCGTTTAAAATCGAAGGGCGATTGAAGGATATCGTTTATGTAAAAAACAACGTTTCGTATTTACGTCAGAAATTAGACGCTTTTTTAGCTGAAAATCCTGAAAAATATACTAAAGCTTCGTCTGGAAAATGCACGTATTTATTTGATTCTTCATTAGATAGAACCTTTAATCGTGGTTATACCGATTATTTTGTAAACGAAAGACATCAATCAATTGGTTCTTGGGAAAGTCCAAAATCAAAAGGGCAATACATTGGAAAACTGATTAAAACCGTTGGGAATTCCTACCAAATTGAAAATGGGGAATTGTTAAATAATGGTGACGGATTGTGTTTTATCAACGAAAACAACGAAGCCGAAGGAATTTACGTAAACCGTGCCGAAAATGGAATCATTTATCCAAATGTATTGAAAGAAATCAAAGAAGGCACGTTCATCTATAGAAATAACGATGCCGCTTTCATTAAATTGGTAGAACGAGAAGACAGTGCGGTGCGAAAAATCAGTACCACTTTAGTATTAAAAGAAAACGAAACGGGTTTTGAATTAATTGCAACTGACGAAGATGGAAATGTAAGTATCGTAAATTTGGTTCACCCAAAAGAACAAACTAAAAACAACGAATCTTTAGCAGAAAACTTCAAAATCAATTTAGCAAAAACAGGATTTACTCCTTATACAGCTGATGAAATTACCATTGAATTTTCTCAAAATTGGTTTTTACCGATTTCAAAAATAAACGAAATGAGAAGAACCGTTTTCGAACAATTATCGGAAATTCGTTTGAAAAATTATGTTCGCAAAGAGCATCAAATGGTAAAAACATCCCATCCATATCCAGAAACAAAACTGGATTTCATGTACAATGTTTCCAATAAAACGGCACGAAAATTCTATGAACGTCATGGCGTAACCGAAATTGAAAAAGCATTCGAATTACAATGGGATCCTGGAAAATCTCGTGTAATGACCACTAAATATTGTATCAAATACGAATTAGAACGTTGTCCAAAATACCATCCAGAACATCGAGATAAAAAAGTAAAAGAACCTTTAGTTTTAAAACAAGGCGAATTAGAATACAAACTAAAATTTAATTGCAAGCCCTGTGAAATGGAAATTTGGGAAAAAGATGCCGAATTTGAAATTGAAGAAGATCACTTTCATTAATATAGAAACCGATGTGTAATGCATCGGTTTTTTATTGAATTAAGTATTAATGAAATATGTTATATTTATCTTAAAACTAAATTTAAACAAATTTAATTCATACATTTGTATATACAAATTTTAATTCGAAATGAAAACAATAATACATAAAGCTAAAGAAAGAGGTCATGCTAACCATGGTTGGTTAAATGCCTATCACAGTTTTAGTTTTGCCAGTTGGTTTAACCCAGAAAAAGTACAATTTGGAGCACTTCGTGTTTTGAATGACGATACCATTGCAGCTGGAATGGGCTTCGGAACACATCCGCACGACAATATGGAAATCATTACCATTCCTTTAGAAGGTGATTTAGCACACAAAGACAGTATGGGAAATGGCACAACTATAAAAATGGGTGATATTCAAGTAATGAGTGCTGGAACCGGTATTCAACACAGCGAATTCAATCCAAATAACGATCAACAAACAAAATTGTTTCAAATTTGGTTGTTTCCAAAATATCGAAATGTGGAACCTCGCTACCAACAAATAACCTTAGATAAATCATTAGAAAAAAATGATTTCGCACAAATTTTATCACCAAATCCAGATGATGCAGGGGTTTGGATTCATCAAGATGCCTGGTTTTATTTAAGTGATTTTGATACAAATTTTTCAAAAAAATTAGCACTTAAAAAAGAAGGAAATGGTTTTTATGTGATGAATATTGAAGGTGAAATCGAAGTAAATGGTGAAAAATTAGAAAAAAGAGATGCCGTTGGAATTTGGGAAACCAATGAAATTGAGATTAAAGCAAATTCAAATGCGAAGTTTTTAATAATGGAAATTCCTATGGAACAATAATTAGTGTTCAGTCTCGGTTTACAGTATTCAGTAAAAAATACTACTTTTGCTAAATATTTAACCATAAACAATTAACTACATTCTTAAATATGAAAGCATACATATTTCCAGGTCAAGGCGCTCAATTCACAGGAATGGGTAAAGATTTATATGAAACCTCATCATTAGCAAAAGATTTATTTGAAAAAGCCAATGAAATTTTAGGTTTCCGAATTACAGATATTATGTTTGAAGGTTCGGCTGAAGAATTAAAAGAAACAAAAGTAACTCAACCAGCTGTTTTCTTACATTCGGTAATTTTAGCTAAAGTTTTAGAGGTAAAACCTGATATGGTTGCCGGGCATTCATTAGGCGAATTTTCAGCTTTAGTAGTCAATGGAGCATTATCTTTTGAAGACGGATTAAAGTTAGTCTATCAAAGAGCAATGGCTATGCAAAAAGCGTGTGAAATTACACCATCGACAATGGCTGCTGTTTTAAATTTAGACGATAAGATAGTAGAAGATATTTGTGCATCGGTTGACGGTGTTGTAGTGGCAGCGAATTATAACTGTCCAGGCCAATTAGTAATTTCGGGCGAATATAAAGCAGTGGAATTAGCTTGCGAAAAAATGAAAGAAGCTGGCGCAAAACGAGCTTTAATTTTACCCGTTGGCGGAGCATTTCATTCACCAATGATGGAACCCGCAAGAACAGAATTAGCGGCAGCTATCGAAGCAACCACTTTTTCAAACCCTACCTGCCCTGTCTATCAAAACGTAACCGCAAATGCAGTTTCGAATCCTGCTGAAATAAAAAATAATTTAATTTTGCAATTAACGGGTGCTGTAAAATGGACACAATCGGTAAATCAAATGATTGCAGATGGTGCAACTAGCTTTACAGAAGTGGGTCCAGGAAAAGTACTAATAGGATTAGTAAATAAAATCAATAAAGAAGTAGAAACCATTTCGGCATAAATTTTTCTATTCTAATTTAATAATTTGGCATTTATTTTGATATTTTGCTAGAAATAAAAACCTTAATCATGAGAAAAATAATCGCATTACTTGCTATCACAACATTAGGAATAGCTTGTAAAGAAGACACTAAAGAAAAAATAAAAGAAGCTTCATCAGCGGTTTCAACCGACGTAAAAGAATCGATAGATTCAGTCAAAACTAAAGCTGAAAAAGCAATTGATTCTTCAAAAATAAGCGCAAAAGAACTTTTAGTTAAAGGGGCTGAAAAAGTAGAACAAGGGGCAAAAAAAATTAAAGAATCGGCTAAAGAGTAAAATTTAATCCTCATGAATACAAACGTGAGGATTTTTTTTGCAAACAAAAGCAACAAAAATTGTATCTTTCCCACGTTAAAAATTGCATTACAACTTAATAATTACACTATGAAATTTTTTAAAATTTTACTTATTTTATTTGTTATACCCACTTTTGCACAACAAGGGGGCATGTGGATTCCGTCTTTATTGAAAGGAGGCAACGAAAAAGAAATGAAAGCACTAGGAATGAAAATTAGTGCCGATGACATTTATTCGGTAAATACTTCTAGTTTAAAGGATGCAGTTCCGCATTTTGATGGAGGTTGTACTGCTGAAATGATTTCACCTAAAGGACTTCTTTTAACCAATCACCACTGTGGTTATGACAACATTCAAAGTCATTCTACGGTTGAAAATGATTATTTAACTGATGGTTTTTGGGCTTACAAAATGGAAGATGAATTACCAAACAAAGATTTAACGGTAACATTCATCATCAAAATTGAAGATGTAACTACTAAAATTTTCGAAGGCGTTTTGAATCTTCCAACCGAAAGTGACAAACAAAAAAGAATCCAGCAAAATATTGCAACGGTTAGTAAAAACTTCCAAAAAGAAGCTTGGCAAGATGTAATGATTCGCGCTTTTTATGATGGAAATCAATATTTATTATTTGTGACCGAAAATTTCAAAGACGTTCGTTTAGTAGGTGCGCCACCAAGTTCAATTGGAAAATTTGGTTCTGATACTGATAATTGGGTTTGGCCCCGTCACACAGGAGATTTCTCTTTGTTTAGAGTGTATGCCGACAAAAATAATCGTCCAGCTGAATATTCAAAAGAGAATGTTCCTTATAAACCAAAACACTTTTTTCCAGTTTCAGCAAAAGGAATTCAAGAAAATGATTTTACTATGGTTATGGGTTATCCTGGAAGAACTCAGGAATATTTACCATCATACGCTGTAGAACAAATAGTAAATGATTTGAATCCGGCTAAAATTGAAATTCGAGATGCCGCTTTAAAAGTACAAGACGGTTTCATGAGAAAAGACAATGCAATTAAAATTCAATATGCTTCAAAATATGCTAGTGTTGCCAATTATTGGAAAAAATGGATTGGAGAAACTAAAGGTTTGAAAAAATCGAATGCAGTTGCTATCAAACAAGATTTCGAAAAGAAATTCCAAGAAAGAGTCAACAAAGCCGGAAAACAAGCTGAATATGGGAATATTTTAAGCGATTTTGAGAAAAACTATAAAGACATTAGAACATATGCAATAGCCAGAGATTACTTTACCGAAGTAGTTTTACGTAATTCAGAAATTCTATCGTTTGGATACCGCTTGTACCAATTAGAACAAGTTTACAATACAAGAGGTGAGCAAGCTTTTAATGATAGAAAAAATAATTTAATTACAAGTTTTGAAGGTTTATATAAAGATTATAGTGCTCAGGTTGACGAAAAAGTTTTTGAAAAATTAATCGATTTGTATGCTACAAAATCTCCAAAACAATTTTTACCAGAAAGTTTAAAAGATTGTAATGCTACTAGTTTAACAACAAGTGTATTTAGTTCTTCTAAATTAATAAACTACAATGGCTTAAAAGAATTGTTAAATGGTGATGCTAAATCAGTTTTAGAAAAATTGAATCAAGATAAAGGTTACCTATTAGTAAAATCTATCGCCGATAGTTATCAAAAAAATGTAGCACCTAAGTTTGATGAAATCAACTTGAAAAATAATGCATTACAAAGAACATATATGAAAGGTATTTTGGAATTCTTTCCAAACGATAGAATTTTTCCTGATGCCAATAGCACGTTGCGTGTAACTTATGGACAAGTAAAAGGCTACAAACCAAGCGATGCGGTTATTTATGAACCTATAAGTTATTTAGACGGAGTAATTGAAAAATATATGCCAGGTGATTACGAATTTGACGTTCCTAAAAAATTAATCGACTTGTACAATGCAAAAGATTACGGTAGATATGCCGATAAAAACGGAAAAATGCCATTAGCATTTATAGCAACAAATCATACCACTGGAGGAAACTCAGGAAGTCCTGCTTTAGATGCTAATGGAAACCTCATAGGACTGAACTTTGACAGAGTTTGGGAAGGCACTATGAGCGACATATATTATAGCCCAGAGATCTGCAGAAACATCATGGTAGATACCCGTTATATTTTATTCATCATTGATAAATATGCAAATGCAAAAAATCTAATTGAAGAGCTCACTATTGTGTATCCAAAGTCAAGAAAATAGAGTATATTCTATTTATTTTAAAGGTAAATAATTTTGGCACAAGATTTGATTTTAGAAATTTTGGATTTCAAAGAAAAAAAAATTAAAAAAAATTGTCTAAAAATATTTTGACATGTCAAAAAATTTATATCTTTGCTCCGAATTAATAATTAACCTTTATAATTTAGTAAGATGAAAAAAGTTGTTTTAAGTTTAGCATTCGTTGCTGCTATGTTCGTTTCTTGTAAAGAAAATGCTGCTGAAACTACAGAAGCTGTAGATTCAACTGCTGTTGAAGCTCCTGCTGTTGAAGAGGCACCTGCTGCTGATTCTACTGCTGTTGATAGCGCTGCTGCACCTGCTGAAGCTGCACCTGCTGCTGAAGCTGCACCTGCTAAGTAATTTATTGCTACAGAAAAAATTAATCCCGATAAGTATCGGGATTTTTTTTGCAAATAATTTTAAAATGGAGAGGAACCAAAAATATCTTCGGCAGATGAAAAATCTAAAAACTCTGCTTTTCCTGCATACTTAACAATTTCATCAATCCCTTTTTGAAGCAGTAATTGAGTTGTATATCGTCTACTTACTGCTATTTCATGCTCATCCAATATCAACCTAAAGAAAAACTTACCACCAGAGGATTTAAATCGCAGAAAAACACATTGATCTATAGCGTTTTTTAAACGCTCAATTTCCTCCTCACATTCAAAACGCAATTCAAAATCGTTACTTGTAAAAATAGTTTTCCCTTTTCGTGAAACAAATTCATATTTATAAGCTCCGCTTGTTCGTTGAACAATTACAAATGTACCCATGTTGACACTATTGATAATTTTATATAGAATTCTTTTAAAGATGTAGAAAATTCTAAAGGGATAATTTTCTATACAAAAAAAGCTCCAAACAATAGTTTGGAGCTTTTTGTACTCAAGGCGGGACTTGAACCCGCACGGGCATTACTACCCACTGGATTTTAAGTCCAGCGTGTCTACCAATTCCACCACTCGAGCAAATATTTTTGGTAGTAGAGCGAAAAACGGGGTTCGAACCCGCGACCTCGACCTTGGCAAGGTCGCGCTCTACCAACTGAGCTATTTTCGCGTTTCGTTTAGTTATCTTTAAAAGAACGTTGCATCCTTGTTTCATAATGCGAGTGCAAATATAGCACATATTTTTATTTTCGCAAGCACTTTTAAAATAAAAATAAAATCTTTTTTATAATAGTTTGATAACGAATCCTTTATTTTAAAATTATTTTTTTACCAACATTCGTTTAATTTCATTTAGCTTCATCAAAGCCTCTACAGGAGTCAATGTATTGATATCTAAATTTATGATTTCTTCTTTTATTTCCTCCAATAAAGGATCATCTAAGTTAAAGAAACTCAATTGTAATTCATCATTTGCCGCTTTTATGCCCGATAACTCTTCGCTTGAATGTCTTTTTTCTAATTGCTTTAACAATTTTTGTGCTTTTTGAATCACAATTTGTGGCATTCCAGCCATTTTTGCTACGTGAATACCAAAACTGTGTGCGCTTCCGCCTTTCACTAATTTACGAATAAATAAAACCATATCTTTTAATTCCTTTACCGAAACATTAAAATTCTGAATGCGTTCAAACGTAACTTCCATTTCGTTTAATTCATGGTAATGTGTAGCAAAAAGTGTTTTTGGTTTATTCGGATGTTCGTGCAAATATTCTGAAATCGCCCAAGCAATCGAAATTCCGTCATAGGTTGAAGTTCCTCTTCCAATCTCATCTAACAAGACTAAACTTCTTTCGGAAATATTATTCAAAATCGAAGCGGTTTCATTCATCTCTACCATAAATGTAGATTCGCCCATCGAAATATTATCGCTTGCTCCTACTCTTGTAAAAATTTTATCCACTACACCCATTCGCACTCTTTCTGCAGGAACAAAACTACCCATTTGAGCCATCAATACAATTAAAGCTGTTTGACGCAAAATTGCCGATTTACCCGACATATTTGGACCGGTAATCATAATGATTTGTTGGGTTTCTCTATCCAAATACACATCATTCGAAATATAAGGCACACCAACAGGCAATTGCTTTTCAATAACAGGATGGCGTCCTTCTTTTATTTCTAAATCAAAACTTTCATCTAAATCAGGACAAACGTATTTATTATCAATCGCTAATTGCGTAAAAGAAGTCAAACAATCCAATTGTGCAATTAAATTGGCATTCAACTGAACATGTTTGATATATGTAGCAATCCAATTCACCAACTGCTCAAACAACTGATTTTCTAATTGATGAATTTTTTCTTCGGCTCCTAAAATCTTAGATTCGTATTCTTTTAATTCTTCCGTAATGTATCGTTCTGCATTCACTAAGGTTTGCTTACGAATCCATTCCGCTGGAACTTTATCTTTATGTGTATTTCGAACTTCGATATAATACCCAAAAACATTATTGAACGACACTTTCAACGAAGGAATTCCAGAAGCAATACTTTCTCTTTGTTCTAATTCTTCTAAATAGCCTTTTCCTTTTGATGAAATGGCTCTTAATTCATCTAATTCAGCATGTACTCCAACAGCAATGGCGTTTCCTTTATTCACACTAACTGGTGCATCTTCTTGAATGGTGGTTTTTATTTTTTCTCTCAATAATTCACAAGCATGTAAACTATCACCAATTATTCGTAAAGCTTCATTTTCACTAGCTAAAGCCAATGTTTTAATCGGAATAATCGCATCTAACGAATCTTTCAAAAAATTGACTTCTCTTGGCGAAATTTTTCCTGTAGCTACTTTTGAAATCAAACGTTCTAAATCGGAAATTTGCTTGATTTGATATTGAATTTGCTGTAAAACTTCGGGATTAGTTTTCAAATAGGAAATCACTTCATGACGACTTCTAATTTTTGAAATATCTTTCAACGGAAGCGCCAACCAACGTTTCAAAAGCCTAGCACCCATTGGCGAAAGCGTTTTATCAATCACATCTAAAAGCGTCACAGCATTTGGATTATAACTGTGGTATAATTCTAAATTTCGAATGGTAAATTTATCCATCCAAACGTATGCATCTTCGGCAATACGTTGGATATTGGTAATGTGTTGGATTTTATTATGTTGTGTTTCCGATAAATAATACAAAATGGCTCCTGAAGCAATCAAACCTTCTGTTAATTCTTCAACACCAAAGCCTTTTAGCGAATTGGTTTGAAAATGTTTGGTCAAACTTTCTAAGGCAAAATCTTCTTTGTATACCCAATCTTCCAAAAAAAACGTATGAAAATCATCTCCAAAAACCGATTGAAACTGATTTTTAAACTGTTTCGGAATTAAAATTTCACTCGGTCGAAAGTTTTGCAACAATTTATCGATGTATTCTTCATTGCCTTGCGATACTAAAAATTCGCCTGTTGACACATCTAAAAACGAAACACCAACCATTTTCTTCCCAAAATGAACCGATGCTAAAAAGTTGTTCGACTTTGATTGCAACACCTCATCATTCATTGAAACTCCTGGTGTTACTAATTCGGTTACCCCACGCTTTACAATGGTTTTAGTCATTTTTGGATCTTCCAATTGATCGCAAATCGCCACTCGAAGTCCGGCTTTGACTAACTTGGGTAAATAGGTATTAATGGAATGATGCGGAAAGCCTGCTAAAGCGGTTTCGGTTTCAGAACCTGCGCCTCTTTTTGTCAATGTAATGCCTAAAATTTGTGCTGCTCGAACAGCATCTTCCCCAAAAGTTTCATAAAAATCGCCCACACGAAACAACAAACAAGCATCGGGATATTTATTTTTTATCTCGTTGTACTGTTTCATTAAAGGCGTTTCCTTTGTTGTTTTCTCATGAGTTGCTGCAGATTTCTTCGCCACAATTTTTAATTTAAGTATTATTGCGAAGGTATAAAATAAAGTAGTAAGATAAAAGAAACTAGATTTAAGATATTTGGATTTTAAGATGTTCTGATAAGTTTACAGTTAAAAACTCTTTGTGAGCCTTGCGCCTTCTTTGTGAGCTTTGTGGTTAAAAAACTAATTGTCTAATTAAGACATTATATCTATTTTTGCATTATGAGGAAATTAGCCAACGCAGAATTAGATCGTAAAAACATCGACGAGTTTAAAGAAGCTCAAAAAACACCTATCATTGTTATCTTAGACGATATTCGAAGTTTGCATAATATTGGTTCAGTTTTTAGAACTTCGGATGCTTTTTTGATTGAGAAAATTTATTTGTGTGGTATTACCGCTATTCCTCCTAATAAAGAAATACACAAAACAGCTCTTGGTGCAACAGAAACGGTTGCTTGGGAATACGCTAAAGACGTTTTAGAAGTAGTCCATCAATTGAAACAAGAAAACATAAAAGTGTATTCAGTTGAGCAGACTGAAAACGCAATTATGTTGGATGATTTTCAACCCGAAATCAATACGAAATACGCCTTAATCTTTGGAAACGAAGTAAAAGGAGTTTCGCAAGAAGCGATTAATTTAAGTGATGGCGTGCTTGAAATTCCGCAATTAGGTAGTAAACATTCGTTGAATATTTCGGTAAGTGCCGGAATTGTAATTTGGGATTTATTTCAAAAAATAAACACTATTGAATAACGATTTCTTTCTGTTTATACTATATTTGCTATATGATTAAACTAAAAAAATCATTCTTTATTTTTCTATTATTTTCAAGTATACTATTTGGACAAAATGTTGCCCCAATATTACAAGCTACTGGAAATCAAACTTATTGCCCGCAAACTTCCTTACCGATTGTTACCAATATGTCTATTATTGATCCTGATGATCCTGGAATTGCAGCTATGTATATTCAAATTTCTTCGGGCTATGTTGCAGGGCAAGATGTGCTAACATTAACAGGGACACACCCAACTATTGTAGCCTCATGGAATACAGTTGAAGGCAAACTAACATTAAGCGGTGTAAGCGGCAACCCAACTTATCCTGAATTTATAGCGGCTATTGAAGCTGTAGTGTACAATAATTCAAGCCCAAATCCAAGTGGTCAAAGAGTTTTTTCAATTACCGTTGGACAAGCTAATTATTTAGCTACAACAGGACATTATTATGAATTTGTTCAAAACATTGGTATTGATTGGAATTCGGCAAAAAATGCAGCTGCGGCTTCAACTTACTATGGATTGCAAGGCTATTTAGCTACAATAACAATGATGGAAGAAGTACAAATATCTGGCGTTCAAGCTTCTGGAGCTGGCTGGATTGGTGGTACTGATGTAGAAACTGAAGGCGTATGGAAATGGGCAACAGGGCCTGAATTAGGTACTATTTTTTGGAATGGTGGTGTTTCTGGCAGTACGCCAAATTTTGCTTTTTGGAATTCAAACGAACCAAACAACGCAGGAGATGAAGATTATGCCCACGTTACGGCTCCAGGAATTGGCCAACCGGGTTCTTGGAACGATTTAAGTGCTACAGGTGCTTCAAGTGGTGCCTACCAACCTAAAGGCTACATTGTGGAATATGGTGGAATGCCTGGCGACCCAATCTTGCAAATATCAACAACTACAACAATTACTATTCCTCAAATTACATCAACCTCTAGTGCAACAAATTGTGGAAGCGGAAGCGTTATATTACAAGCAACTGCTTCATCAGGAACAGTGCATTGGTATACAAGTCCAATAGGGGGAACACCAGTTTTTTCTGGAGATTCTTTCACCACTCCGATTTTGACAAATACAACCAACTATTATGTTGACGCTTTTCCTTTAGGATGTGCAAATGGAAATAGAACATTGGTCACTGCAACAATTAATGAAGTTCCGATTATCAGTTTTGTACAACCTCTTGATATTTGTGAAAATTCAAATAGTACTATAAATGCAACAACTAGTATTGGTATGATTAATTGGTATGATTCAGCTACAAGTACTTCACCAATTGCAACTGGAACATCATTTACAACTCCAAATTTAACAACGACAACCACTTATTATTTTGAAGCCATTCATAACAATTGTAACTCAACAAGAACGGCAATCACCATCACTGTAAGTGGAATTCCCAACGTTCAAGATGAGATAGTTGGTTTTTGCGAAAATACAGGAATTACTATTCATTCTGGGATAAGCAATGCTACTTATTTATGGTCAACAGAGGCAACAACCCAAAACATAATTATTTTTGAGGCAGGAAATTATAGCGTAACTATCACAAATAGTGCCGGCTGTAGTGCTACCAAAAATTTTACTGCAACTGTTTACCCAATTCCACTTATAGATACTGTTTTGGTCGAAAGTGATAAAATTACTATTATTCCTCTGAATTCTGGTGATTTTGAATATTCTATTGATGGAATTAATTATTTTTCTTCCCCACAATTTTCAATATCAGAAGGAGGATTATATACCGCTTACATTAAAGAAATTCACGATTGTGGTATTGCTAGAAAAACATTTGTAGTTCTTTCTACTCCACCTTATTTTACTCCTAATAACGATGGAATAAACGATTTTTGGATGATCAAAGGGGCGCAATATTATCCAAAAACCATTACTTCTATTTTTGATCGACAAGGTAAATTAATTACTACTTTAAGACAGAATAAATTAGTATGGGATGGCACTTTCAATAATGAAAAATTACCTTCTACTGATTATTGGTTTGTGTGCGAAATTCCAGAAACCAATCAAATTATTAAAGGCCATTTTTCTTTAATTCGTTAATGTTGCTTGTTGAATTTTGTCCAATAAATATAAATAATCGGCTTGTTTTTTTACAAAATCTAAATCAGAAACATCGATAATTAAAACATTTAAATTGGTTTGCGTTTTGATGTAATCTAAATATCCTTGATTAATTTTTTCTAAATACGAAGCTTCAATTTCCTGTTCATAACTACGCCCACGCTTCTTAATATTTCGCAATAAACGATCGGTGTTTTGATACAAATAAACGTATAAATCGGGTTTTGGCATTTCTTTATGAATGATATCAAACATGGTTTTATACAAACGGAATTCGTCTTCTTGAAGCGTAACTTTGGCAAAAATCAACGATTTAAAAATATGATAATCAGCCACTACAAAATCTTTAAACAAATCAAATTGGGCTAAATCGTCTGATAATTGTTGGTATCTATCGGCCAAAAAAGACATTTCTAATGGAAACGCATACCGACTTTGATCTTTATAAAATTTTGGTAAAAAAGGATTATCGGCAAAGCGTTCTAAAACTAATTTTGCATTACAATCTTCGGCTAATTTTGAAGCCAATGTTGTTTTACCAGCTCCAATATTTCCTTCAATAGCAATGTAATTGAATTGTTGTAACGCTAATTTTTCAATAGGAGAAACTACAGTATGAACTGCTTTGATTTCGCTTACATCATCCGTTTGAACTAATAATTGAGCAACCGATTTTTTCAACGTTGGATGTTCCCAGTTTAATCCTAAATCCAACATGGGTTGCAACACAAATTTGCGGTTTTGTAATAACGGATGTGGAATTTGTAAGTTATCGGTTTCAATAATTTCTTCATCAAAAGTGATTATATCTACATCAATAATTCGGGCTTGATAACCAGAATCATTCGATCGCACTCTGCCTAACGTTTTTTCGACCTTTAAAACCTGTTTCAATATTTTTTGTGGCGATTTTGAGGTATGAATAAGAATTGCAGCGTTATAAAAAGGTTCGCTATCAAATCCCCAAGCCGGCGTTTCATATATTTTTGAAACTTTAACAACAACTGCTATTTCGCTATGAATCAAATCAATACAATTAGTAATCATAGATAATCGATTACCTTGATTACTTCCTAAAGAGAGAATTACTTGATGTTGCTTCATAGTAGCAAAATAACAAACATTTTTAGACTTATAATTTACCTTTTCGTTTTTTTTATGAACATGTAACAATTTTATTCCTTTTGCTACTTATAGTCAATAAAAAATAAATTTAAATGAAATTTTTAGGAAATGTATTAGCCACAGTAATTGGACTATTTGTTTTTTGTCTTGTTTTTTTCTTTGGAATCATCTTTATTGGTGCTATTGCCGGAGGAAATGAAGACACCGTTAAAGTAGAAGAAAACGCCGTAATTGAATTAGACTTGTCAAAAGTTTCTCTAGACTATGCCGGAAAAACAAGTTACAAAGACTTCAACTATTTTGAAGCCGATCATGATGGTGTAACCGATATTCTAAATGCAATTGAAGTTGCTAAAAATGATGACAAAATCAAAGGAATCTCCATTCTTAATAACCAATCTCAACTAGGGTTAGCCCAAATGAAATCGGTGCGAGATAAACTTGAAGAATTCAAAAAAACAGGCAAATTTGTATATGCTTATGCCAATTATTATAGCCAAGGCGAATATTATTTAAATTCGGTAGCAAACAAAGTATACCTTAATCCAGTTGGTGAAGTAGATTTCAAAGGACTTTCGGCCGAAATTTTATACTTAAAAGAGTTACAAGAAAAATCGGGTGTGAAATTTGAAGTGATTCGTCACGGAAAATACAAAAGTGCGGTTGAACCCTACTTAGCCCAAGAAATGAGTCCGGAAAATCGCGAACAAATGACAGTTTTACTGCAATCCATTTGGAACACCATCGTTGCGGATATTGCTAAAAGCAGAAAATTAACCGTGGCACAATTAGATGCTATTGCCAATACTTTAGGAGCTAGAACTCCAGAATTAGCGCTTGCCAATAAGCTAGTAGACCAAATTGCTTATGAAGATGAATATCATAACGCCATTCGAAATATCTTAAAAGTCGATACAAAAGAAAAATACAATACCATTAGCATTACAGATTATGCAAAAACAGCCGCATTAACTGTTGACGATTATTCAAAAGACGATATCATTGCGGTAATCTATGCACAAGGCGAAATCATGAGCGGTGAAGGTGATGTCAACGTTATTGGCGAAGGCTCTATCAAGCGTTCTTTAGAAGAAGCGCGTAATGATGACGATGTAAAAGCGATTGTTTTGCGAGTGAACAGCCCTGGAGGAAATGCATTGACTTCAGAATTAATTTGGAGAGAAATAGAAATTACTAAAAAAGTAAAACCAGTTGTGGTTTCAATGGGTAATTATGCCGCATCAGGTGGTTATTATATTGCAGCAAATGCCAATCGTATTTTTGCAGAACCAAATACTATTACAGGTTCTATTGGGGTTTTTGGTATGTTACCAAACATGAATCAACTAAGTAAAAATATTGGTATCAATGCCGAACAAGTGAAAACCCATACCAATGCAAACGGTTACAGCATTTTTGAACCAATGGACGAGAATTTTAAAGGCTATGTATTAGAAAGCATTGAAAAAACGTATGCCACATTTTTAAAACGAGTAGCCGAGGGTAGAAATATGTCTACAGCACAAGTAGATGCAATGGCTCAAGGGAGAGTTTGGACCGGAATGGATGCTAAAAAATTAGGCTTAGTAGATGAAATTGGAGGACTTGAAGCGGCTATAAAATATGCTGCTAAATTAGGAAAAACCACTAGTTATAGAACTGAAAATTTTCCAGAATATGAGAAAAATTTTGAAGACTTTTTATCCAACTTTACAGGTATAGCAGCACTTCAAACGAAAGAACAACTCTTAAAAGAACAATTAGGCGAAGAAGGATTTCAAATGCTAGAACAAATCAAACGTGTAAAAAGCAGAAAAGGAATTCAAGCAATGATGCCTTATGAAATTAGTATTCATTAATAGAACATCACCATAAATTAAAATCCCAAAAGCAACTTGTTTTTGGGATTTTTTTTTAAAGTTTAACGAAACCTTTGTTCCAATATTTCATTTTTGGTACTACTTTTGTATTACTAATTTTAGCACTTAAATAAACCTATTCAATTCCCTAAATAATACACTATGTTAAAAAAAATTCTTAAAATATCTGGCATTAGTTTTCTAGTAATCATTCTACTTTTAGTTGCTGCTCCTTATTTGTTTAAAGACAAAATAAAGGAACTGATTACCCAAACGCTTAATGAAAATGTAAATGCAAACATAGCGTTTGAAGAGGTAGATTTGAGTTTTTTTAAAAGTTTTCCAAAGGCAAATGTTACCATTGAAAAATTGAGCATTATTACTAAGGCGCCTTTTGAAAAAGACACGTTGTTATATACCGGAGAAACTCATGTTACTATGCGCATGACCGAACTTTTTAAAGGTGAAAATGAAACGATGCAATTAGAGAGTTTTAGCGTAGTTGATGGTATTGTAAATATTATTTTTAATAAAGATGGGTTGGGTAATTTTGACATTGCACTAAAAGACGAAAAAGAAAAAAAATCGTCAGAAAACAAACCGTTTGCACTTAAAATTCAAGAATATGGTGTAGAAAATGTCAAATTTACATACAGTGATGAAGCTTCAAAAATGAAAATGGTTTTAGACAGCATTTATCATGAAGGAACAGGAAATTTTGCGGCTCAAAAATTAGACTTAGAAACCAAAACTTCTGCAAAATTGTCGTTTATTCTCGATAAAATGAACTACATGAATAAAGTCGCTATTTCGTTAGAGGCGGTTTTAGGTATCGATTTAGAAAAAAGTAAATACGAATTTAAAAACAACAAAGCATTAATCAATCAATTACCACTAGAATTCAATGGATTCATTCAAATGGTTGACGCCGGGCAAGTGTATGATTTGACTTTCAACACGCCCACTTCAGATTTTAAAAACTTCTTAGGATTAGTGCCCGCAGCCTATTCGGGTGATATTGACAAAGTAAAAACAACCGGACAATTTTCGGTCAATGGAAAAGTTAAAGGAAATTTAACCGAAACAACTATTCCTGCCTTCGATGTAAAAATTGCTTCCAATAATGCGTCTTTCCAATATCCCGATTTACCAAAATCAGTAAAAAATATAGTAATTGATACCCATATCATCAATGAAACAGGTTTGCTAAACGATACGTTTGTGAACTTGAAACAGCTTTCTTTTGCTATCGATCAAGATGTATTTAATGTAAACGCTACCATTAAAAATATCGCAACTAATGCGTTAGTCGATGCGCAATTAAAAGGAACCATCAATTTAGCAAATGTGAGTAAAGCCTATCCGGTAAAATTAGATAAACCCTTAACGGGAATTTTAAAAGCTGATGTTACAACGAAATTCGATATGCAATCGGTTGAAAAAGCACAGTACCAAAACATTCAAAATTCGGGAACTGCTAGCTTAATTGGGTTCACTTATGAAGGTCCAGAAATGGCAAAACCTTTTACAATTAATCAAGCGGCTGTGGCTTTTACAACGCATCAAATTCGCCTTACAAAGTTAGAAGCTAAAACGGGTTCGTCTGACCTTCAAGCATCAGGAACATTGGATAATTTGTATGGATTTATGTTCAAAAACCAAATCTTAAAAGGGAATTTCAACATGAATTCGACCAAATTAATTGTATCTGATTTTATGGCACCTTCGACAACTACAACTGAAGAAGGTAAAAAGACAACCGAAGCTGTAAAAATTCCTTCTTTTCTAGATTGTAGCATTACGGCCAAAGCCAAAACAGTAGTTTACGACAATTTGAATTTACAAAATGTATCGGGTAACCTTGTTGTTAGAGCAGAAACGGTAACACTAAACAACTTAAAAATGGATGTTTTTAGTGGGAAAATTGGACTAAGCGGTTCTGTTTCGACCAAAGGAAAAACACCAGTTTTCAAAATGAATTTAGGTCTAGAAAAAGTTTCTATTGCAGAAACGTTTACGCAACTCGATATGATGAAGTCTATCGCACCGATTGCTGGTGTCATCAATGGAAAACTAAATTCTACGATTCAACTTTCGGGCGATTTACAAAACGATATGACGCCCAATTTAAAAACCATTTCAGGAGATTTATTGGGTCAATTATTATCAACAACCGTTAATGAGAAAAACTCGGCTTTATTGTCTCAATTAAGTACTAAAGTGAAATTTCTAGACCCAAGTAAACTTAATTTAAACGATGTAAAAGCATCTTTATCGTTCAAAGACGGAAAAGTAACGGTAAAACCATTTGACATTAAATATCAAGACATAAATGTAACTATAGCGGGAAGTCATGGTTTTGATCAAAGCATGAATTACAATGTAAAGTTTGATGTTCCTGCGAAATATTTGGGTTCAGAAGCAACTAGTTTATTAGCAAAATTAACGCCTTCCGACCAAAAGAAAATCGATAATATTCCGATTAATGCCGTTCTTGGAGGTAACTTTAAACAACCAAAAATTACTACCGACATGCAACAAGCTTCTAAAAATTTGGCGAACCAAGTTTTGAAAATGCAAAAAGATAAATATATTGATAAAGGAACTGCTGCATTGAACAATTTATTGGGTGGAAATAAAGCAAATGCCACAAAAACTGACACTACAAAAACAACACCAAAAGAAGACCTAAAAAATACCGTGAAAGACAAAGCGAGCGATGCCTTGAAAGGACTATTTGGTAAAAAGAAAAAAGAGTAGATGGGTGCTGTATTTCGGTTTGTCATTCTGAACTGGTTTCAGAATCTAATGATTTCAAAACAACATCAAGAAGCTGAAACTAGTTCAGCTTGACAAGAAGATTCTTATGGAGTTTATTTACAAACTCATTTTCACCACATAACCTTCATAGGTTCTCACATTAAAAACAGTGCCGTCTTCAAAAAGTAAGTATTGCCCTTTAATTCCGGCTAGTTTTCCAGAAAAATTTGGGGTTTTATCTAAATTCAAACTGGTTACTTTTGTAGGATAATGCACTACCGGAAAATCCATTTGAATGATTTTTTCTTCTTTTGGAAAATAATCTTTGACTTCATTGGGCAACCAATCGAATACTTTATTGCGCTCGGTAATTAAATCCATGTTAGGCACTTCGTTTTTCAGCATTTTTTGCCAATTGGTTTTATCGGCAAAATGGTTTTTAAGCGCCACTTCAGTTATTCCGGCTAAATATCTATTCGGAACTTCCACAATCGGAATGGCTTGCACGGCGCCTTGGTCAATCCAGCGTGTAGGCACTTGCGTTTTTCTCGTAACACCCACTTTTACTTCGCTCGATAAGGCTAAATACACCACATGAGGTTGCAATTGCACGCGTTTTTCGTAGGCTAAATCACGATCTTCAATATCTAAATGCGCTGTGGATAATTCGGGTTTCATGATCCAATCCCCCACTGCCGGACTGCTCATAAAACAATCGTAACAAAATCCTTGACGAAAAATTTTCTTTGCTTTTCCGCAATTTAAACATTGATACCCTTGAAATTCAATAACAAGGTCTTTCCCTAAAAGCTGATTGAGGTTCAAAAAACTATTTTCAAAAACCAAATAATACTGAATAGGATTACCATATTCGGTTTGCATTTTAGTTAGTGTGCCTTGATAGATCATTGTGTTAAGATTTTCTTTTTCGTCTTTATATTTAAAAAAATTGCTATTTTTGGTAAAGTTATTATTCCCTATTCATAATTCAAAATAGAACGCGCTAAATGCCACTACAAATTATAAATTCTTTTGCCACTTGGATTTTAAAAAAACGAATTCATCAAATGGAATTGTTTTTAAAATATCCGCATGAAGTACAAGAAGAGTTGTTATTTAGTTTGATCAAATCGGCAGAAGCTACGCAAATTGGGAAGAAATATGACTTTAGTTCCGTAAAAAATTACACTACATTTTCCGAACGTGTTCCGATTGCTTCCTATGAAGAATTAGAACCCTTAATTGAATTGACCCGAAAAGGCGAACAAAATGTTTTTTGGCATTCGAATATTAAATGGTTTGCAAAATCGAGCGGCACTACCAATGCCAAAAGTAAGTTTATTCCAGTGAGCGCAGAAGCCTTAGAGAATTGCCATTACAAAGCCAGTAAAGACTTATTGTGTTTGTTTTTAAATAATAACGAAGATTCTCAATTGTTTACAGGAAAAAGTTTACGCTTAGGCGGAAGCAAGCAATTGTATGAAGATAATAATACGTTTTTTGGCGATTTATCAGCCATTTTGATTGATAATATGCCTATTTGGGCCGAATTCAGCTCCACACCCAGCAGTAAAATTTCGTTGATGGGCGATTGGGAAACCAAACTTCCTGCGATAATTAATGAAACTGTAAATGAAAATGTAACCAGTTTAGCAGGAGTGCCGAGTTGGATGCTTGTGCTGTTGCAAAAAGCTTTGGAAACCACCGGAAAATCGAACTTGTTAGAAGTGTGGCCCAATGCTGAAGTTTATTTTCATGGCGGTGTAAGTTTTGAACCGTATAAAGAACAATACAAAAAATTATTTCCGAAAGACAGCTTTAAATACTACGAAATTTACAATGCTTCGGAAGGCTTTTTTGCAATTCAAGATCAGAATGGGAGCGATGAATTATTGCTGATGCTCGATTATGGTATTTTTTACGAATTTATTCCAATGGATACTTTTGGTACACTCAACCAACGCGTAATTCGATTGAATCAAGTGGAATTGCATAAAAATTATGCGTTAGTCATCACGACTAATTCGGGATTGTGGCGTTATTTAATTGGCGATACCATTCGATTTACATCCTTAAATCCGTATCGCATTAAAGTAACCGGAAGAACAAAGCACCACATAAATGTTTTTGGCGAAGAATTGATGGTAGAAAACACCGATACCGCTTTGGCAAAAACCTGTAAAGCATTCAATTGTGAAATGGTAGATTATACCGTTGCGCCAATTTTCATGACCAATAACCAAAAAGGAGCGCATGAATGGATGGTGGAATTTAAAAATCCGCCTGAAGATATCGCAAAATTTACGCAAGCTTTAGACGAAAACATTCAAGCACTCAACTCTGATTATGAAGCCAAACGCTACAATAATATGACGTTAAACCCGTTAGTACTTCATGTAGCCCGAACTAATTTGTTTTATGACTGGTTGAAACAGCAAGATAAATTAGGAGGCCAACACAAAGTGCCGCGTTTGTCTAACGAACGAACTTACTTAGAACAATTACTGCAATTAACATAAATTGTATATGATGAACAAGAAACTCACTTTACTCTTACTTGTTTGCGTAATTGCTCTTTCTGCTTGTGGACCTAAACGCTATGGTTGTGGACCAAGACGGTGTGAGGTGAAAATGGAGCACTCATCGATTCCTATAACACAAAAGTTAAATGCTGCTTTTGTTTAACTAGGTGTCTTTTTTAAATAAAACAACCCGATAAATTATTCTAGGGTTAATTATTTAAAAAAATATTTTTATAAACTAAAGGAGTTTTAGGCTGATTTACATGCATAATTTCTTTTAAGGTTTTATAATAATAATCCTTTAATAGTGGAGGTTCAATTATTTTAATATTATACATCCATTGAAATAGCCAACCGAGTAATTCTCTATTAATTCCACATTCTAAGCGCATTAGAGTATTCCCATTTTTCTTTGAAAATTTTTGAGAAGCATGCCATTGATGATTTTTAATAAACCCTGCAAGGACAGAAGATACTTCCAAAACAATTGTGTAGGTGTTCTCATCTATATTTTTAGTTATGCCAAATCGTTTTTCTAATTCTGTATGAAATAACTCTTTTATTTTACTGGATGATTGAAAATAATTTGACAATTTGATTTTTTCAATTTGATTGATGCCGAAAACTTGAACACATTGTCTATTTAAATTGTATCCACCTACATAATAAGAATATCTATGAAAAATAATTTCTAAGGGTTGTAATAAAATATTTTTGGTTTCAAAATCATTATTATCTCCCGTTTCATCATTAATTATATCAGATATAACGATTAATTTACTTTCATTTATTGCTATACTTATTATATCTAAATTAAAATCAATGTGTTTAGACTTTTTCTGAACATAAAAATTAGTATTGAAATGATTTCTTTGAACTCCATTATTTTCAATATAATCATCATTAACAAAAATATAGAAATATTTTAATTTGTTCTTCCTAAAAGTCTTTAGTTCTTGGTTGGCATTCAATACAAAATGCATGTCTTTTAGATCTCGCTGAATTTGTCTTATTGAGCAATTCCCTAATTGTTCACAAACTTGAGCTGCCAATTCATGAATTGTTAAAGGTTTTTCTTCTAATATATTTTTTAAAAACTGAATTCTTTCTATATGTTTCATATATGACATTTAATGTCGTAAATATAAGAAAAATGTAATTTGTTTTTTATAAAAATATATTTTTGTTTTAAGTAATAGTTGAGACCAGAAACAACTAAAAAAACGGGGCGTCCCTGAAAAGCCTTATGAGTAGGAAAAAATTATAAAAAATTATAAAATGAAAAAAATTATTTTAAAAGCAGTTTTAGCAATTACAATTGCAATTTTTGTTTCAAGTTGTTCAGCATACCATACTGGTTATATGGCAAATTCTGCTGCTTTAAGTACTGCAAATTTTTCATATGCAAAACAAAACATAAAAGGAGAAGCAACAGCAACTTATATTTTAGGTATTGGTGGGCTTGCAAAAGAAACTTTAGTTGACAATGCGAAGCAGCAAATGCTAAATGCAAATCCACTAAAAAGCAACCAAACTTTTGCAAATTTGACAGTGAACTTCAAAGCTTCATATTATTTAGGAGTATACAAGACTCTTAAATGTACAGTTACAGCAGATATTGTAGAATTTAAGTAATTTAAGAGAATCAAATCCTTTAAAGACAAACCTATAGGGGGAAAACAAAAATAAAGCTCAAAAACGTATGTTTTTGAGCTTTATTTTTGTTTTTACTGAGCTACAAGTTAAGAAACTGCTTTTAAACGTTGTAGTAAATTTTTATTCAAACTGTTTTCGGCATAGTCTTTAGTTACTTGCAAGTGCTTGTCGCTTGAACTAGGTAATTCATACATGGCATCGGTTAAAATGGCTTCGCACAATGAACGTAATCCTCTCGCTCCTAATTTATATTCTAAGGCTTTTTCAACAATATAATCTAAGGCTTCCTCTTCAAACGCTAACGTTACCTCATCCATTTCAAACAACTTTTCATATTGTTTTACTAAAGCATTTTTAGGTTCGGTTAAGATGGCGCGTAAAGTAGCGGCATCCAAAGGATCCATGTGGGTTAATACCGGCAAACGCCCAATAATTTCAGGAATTAATCCAAAATCTTTAACGTCTTTTGGAATTAAATACTGCAACAAATTATCTTTATCAATATGGTCGGTTCCTAAAGACGAACTATACCCTACGGCTTGTCTGTTCAATCGTTTGGAAATAATGCGTTCAATGCCGTCAAAAGCACCACCCGCGATGAATAAAATATTTTGGGTGTTCACTTCTACAAATTTTTGGTCGGGGTGTTTTCTTCCTCCTTTTGGCGGTACATTTACAACGGTTCCTTCTAACAATTTTAACAAAGCTTGTTGTACTCCTTCTCCCGAAACATCTCGGGTTATTGATGGGTTATCACTTTTACGGGCAATTTTGTCAATTTCGTCGATAAAAACGATACCTCTTTCGGCTTTAGCCACATCATAATCAGCGGCTTGCAACAAACGGGTTAAAATACTTTCTACGTCTTCTCCTACATAACCTGCTTCGGTTAAAACTGTGGCATCAACTATAGCTAAGGGTACGTTCAACATTTTAGCAATGGTTTTTGCTACTAATGTTTTACCCGTTCCGGTTTGCCCTACCATTAAAATATTACTTTTTTCAATCTCTACTTCATCGTCTAATTGCTTTTGCATTAAACGTTTGTAGTGATTGTAAACGGCAACACTCATCACTTTTTTAGTTTGATCTTGTCCAATGATATAATCATCTAAAAACGCGCGAATTTCTTTTGGTTTCAGCAGAATTAAATCGGCTGCCAAATCAGCATTACCGGTTTGCTTTAATTCTTCTACTACGATACCGTGGGCTTGCTCAATACACTTGTCGCAAATGTGCGCCGTGATTCCCGCAATTAATAAATTGGTTTCCGGCTTTTTTCTCCCACAGAACGAACATTCTAATACTTCTTTTGCCATTTTTTTGTTTCATGTTTCATGTTTCAAGTTCCAAGTTGTTCAACCTGAAACCTTAAACTTGAAACTTTGAATTAATTATCTTGTTAACACTTCATCAATCATTCCGTATTCTTTTGCTTCAGCAGCAATCATCCAATAATCGCGTTCTGAATCTTGGTGTACTTTTTCAAAAGGCTGCCCTGAATGTTTAGATATGATTTCGTATAATTCATTTTTTAATTTCAGCATTTCTTTCAAGTTGATTTCCATATCGGTAGCCACACCTTGTGCCCCACCTGATGGTTGGTGAATCATGACTCTTGAATGAGGTAACGCCGAACGTTTTCCTTCGGCTCCAGCACATAACAATACTGCTCCCATTGAGGCTGCCATTCCGGTACAAATGGTGGCTACATCAGGTTTTACAAATTGCATCGTATCATAAATCCCTAATCCGGCATAGACACTTCCGCCTGGTGAATTGATATAAATACTGATGTCTTTAGACGCATCTACACTTTCTAAAAACAACAATTGCGCTTGAATAATATTGGCAACATAATCATCTACTCCTGTTCCCAAGAAAATAATTCGATCCATCATTAAACGAGAAAATACATCCATAGACGCCACATTCATTTGGCGCTCCTCGATGATGTAAGGTGTCATGCTGCTTACAATTTTATCGTAATATAAACTGTTTACACCATGGTGTTTGGTAGCATATTTTTTAAATTGCTTCGCCATCTCGAGCGATGCTCTTGGGTCTTTTCCGTAATTCATAATATTGAATGTATTTTTAATGAAAATTAATGGTATAAAAAAGCGCCAAAACTGGTTTGACGCTCAAAGATAATTATTTTTTGTGAGATATTATTCTCCGTACATCGCTTTAATGAATTGGTCGTAATTTACTTCTTTTGATTTGGCTTTTACTTTTTCTTTGTATAAACCTAACATTTTTTCGCTCATTACTTGCTCTGATAAACGTTTCACTTCGTCTTGATTTGACATTACGCGTGCTACAATTCCGTTAATTTCATCATCAGATGGATTTAATTGTCCAAATTGTGCCATTTGTTTTTTAATGATGTCGGCTGTATGTGCTTTTAAATCTTCAAAAGTGATTTGTAAATTGTTTTCAGCCATTACTTTTCCTTCGATTAATTGGAAACGTAAACCTTTTTCTGCTTTAGCATATTCTTCTTCTGCTTGTTCGTCAGAAAGAGGCGTTTCAGCAACAGTTTTGATCCATTTTTTTAAGAAAGTAGCCGGTAAATCAAATTTTGTTGATTCAATTAGGAAATCCGTTACATCATTTAAGAATTTTTGATCCGCTTGTTGTGCAAATTGCGTTTCAGCATCTTCTTTAATTTTAGCTTTCAAATCGGCAACAGAAGCAATTACTCCAGGTCCGAATAATTTATCAAATAATTCTTGATTTAATTCGGCTTTTTCAACGGCATTGATTTCTTCAATAGTAAAGTTAACCGTAATATCTAATCCATGCACTGCATCATGTCCTACTTTTAAATAGTCCATTAATTTATGATCATCGTCAAACAAGCCTTTTGTACCAATAGCAACAACATCACCTACTTTTTTACCTATAAATGCTTTCGCCGCTTTTTTATCAGCAAAAATATCTAATGCAAAATTAGCTGGTGCATTGATTCCTTGTTCTTCATTGGTAAAAGTGCCTCTTACTTCATAATCAGCTTTAACTTCTGTTTGTGAAATTAATTTTCCGTATTGTTTTTGAATACGTTCTACCTGATTATTTAACATTTTATCATCGGCAATTACGTTATATTTTATTACCGAATTTTTAGCTGATAAATCCACAGAAAACTCAGGTGCTAATCCTAATTCGAAGTCAAAAGTATAATTTTCATTATCCCAATTGAAGTTTTCATTCACTATTGGAATAGGATTACCCAATATGTCTAACTTTTCAGCTACTAAGTAGTCATTTAATGAAGATTGTAAAATTTTGTTTACTTCATCAAATAAAACTGCTTTTCCGTATTGCTTTTTGATTAAACTCATAGGAACAGTTCCTTTTCTGAATCCTGAAATAGCGGCATTTTTTCTGTAATCTGCCAATACTTTTTCTACTTTATCGGAATAATCTTCTTTTGTAATTGCTACTGTAACAATAGCATTTAATGCATCAACTTGTGCTTTTGTAATGTTCATTATCTGTTTATTTAAGTACCATAAAAATTGGGTTGCAAAATTATAGAATTTTTACAACCCAAACAAGTTTTTAATTTATTGAAATTCAATTCGGTATAAAATTATTTATCACTAATGAATATTTTATTCAAAATAGATTGACTTAATGACAATAAAATACTAAAAAACAATGCCGTTATAAAGCCATCAACTTCAAATTCTAGAATAAAATAATCGCAGATTAAAACAATGATAGCGTTGATAACTAATAAAAATAACCCTAATGTAAATAAAGTTACAGGAATAGTAAAAAACACTAAAACAGGCTTTAAAAATGTATTTAATACCCCTAAAACAACTGCTACCCACAAAGCATCCAGAATATTAGTTACATGCACGCCAGGTAAAAAATAGGAAAGTGCAAATACAATAATTGAACTGATCAATAATTTGATAATAAAATTCATGTTTATGTTTTTATCGATTAAAATTACAAAAAAAGGCATCAAAAATGATGCCTTTTTTAAAATTTATTTAAGCCTTCTATTAGTTTGAAGCAACAATATTAATTCCAGGGAAATATGAAGGGTTGTGTAATGGTAAGTTTGCATGATAATGACGATTAATCACTTTGATAATTTCATTAGCAATAACTGCATAACCACGTGCATTTGGATGAACACCGTCTAATGAAAACAACACTAAACCTTCAGTAGCAGAACCACTAAAATAGTTAGCCGTGTACACTTGTCCAGTTTCAATTCTTAATCCACTTACTAATTGAGTCATTACTGAATTCATATCAGCCACCGCTAAATTTTTAGTAGCAGCGATTGCGCGAATTGAAGCATTATATGCATTAGTAGCACTTGCAACTTTAGCTTGTTCATTAGCTGTTAACACCCATTTGTTTGCCATAGGATAGGTAACACCATTTATATTAATTCCAGCAGGCGCCGCAGAATTTGTTGAACCAATAACAGAAGAAGCTGGCAATACAATTAAATCGGTTGCTGTAGCTTGACGAGCTCTTCCAAATACCATTCCAAAGGCAGTTGCTGTAGGAACACCTAATGTTCCAGACAAAGCAGCTGTAATTTGTGCTGATCTATTTGGTGCATCTGCATCAAAAATTAAAATTGGATTTGCAGATGTTGCAGATAACGGATTAATTCTATTTGGTTCACCTAAAGCAGTAAAAATTGCATCTAATGGACCATATAATTGAGTATTTAATGCAGTAATATTTGTTGCACCTCCTAAAGCTGTTGGAGATAATGGTGCAAACGGCACTGTTGTAAAATAAGGAATTGAAGTTACGCTTGGAATCGTACAAACTACACCTTTAGCACCTCCAATTGTAAGAGTGTTAATGATGTTAGTATAAGTACTTTCAAACAAATCTGAATTCGTAATATCATTATTACCATATGCTAATGGATTCATAATTCCAGTTGAGTTATGATCGTCAGCAGGTGTCATTCCGTCTGCTTTTGCACCACCATTTGTTGCATAAGACAATACATCATTAGCACCAATCCAGTTGGTAAAAAACGTTGGATTTTTTGTCATTGCGTCAGCTAAAACAGTAGTAGTAGGCGTAGTCGCATGTCTAACAAAATATGGATTGGCTTGTCCTAATGCTAATCCAGCAGCATTACCATAACCTGGAAGTCTTAAGTGAAAAGATTTTGCACCTGGAACACCCATGTTATTATAAGCTGTTGCTTGTGGTGTTAATGTGATTGTTGGTGTTCCTGCAATAGGCTGAACTCCACCAACAGATGCATTAATTACTAATCTAGTTCCAGTTAATCCTTGAATTCCTCCTAAATTATTCACATCATCTGCATAAGAAGGTTGTGTAAAAGCGCCACCGCCTACTAAAGCAAATTGTTGCGCTAAAAGATTAGGGAAAGAATACGTTTGTCCTACTCTAGAAACTGTTCCATCCATATAACCTGCCGTTAATGAATTTCCAATGGCAACATAAGAAGTAAAGTCTGCCTCTCCAGAAGAATAGTATGCATCTACCTCATTTTCAAACTCTGGTTCACATGATGCAAAACCAGCCGCTATTATAGCTAAATATATAAATTTATTTTTCATTTTTCTGTTAATTAAATTAGAAACCATAAGTTATACCAATACCTGGTGAGAAAACAACTGATTTATAAGTTCCGCCAAATGGTAATGTATTTCCATTTTCTTGATAATGGTTATAAGAATTATCCACTTCGTCAAAATGTAAATAAAGGAATGAAAAATCTACCCCTAATTTATTGTTTACTTGGTATGTTAAACCACCTGTGAATCCCATAGAATCGTTTCTTGGTGTTTCTGGAGCAAAATAGCCATCTTGTACTGGACTTTCATCAAAATACCAACCTGCTCTAAACGTGAATTTATTATTAGCAACATATTGTGTTCCTAATCTATAAGTACTTGAATTTTTGTAGTTTCTTGGATTGTTTGACGTATTTCTGATTGAACCATCTGGATTTAAGAAATCAACAGTTAAAGCATCATAAACATTCCACATTGCTCTGTTGTAATCAAAAGCAAATAACAATTTATCGGTTACTTGATATGATATACCAACTGTTAATTCAGCAGGTAAAGGTAAATCAGCATTAAATTTTGTGTTTTGTAATGTTGGAGAAGTTGAAGCAAAAACTGGTACATCATTAAAATCAGCAGCACCATCTCTAGCTTCCATAATAATTTTAGAACGGTAATTCATACCTATTCTTACTTCTTTAGAAGGATTAAACATAAATCCAGCTGTATATCCCAAAGCGGTAATTCCTTTAGCATCTAAAGTAACGTCTGTACCACTTCCATTAACAGATAATAATGGATTTGTAGCTACATTTCTATTAAAGTTTACAGAACCCGTTGCAAAAATTGGTCCACCACCTACACTAAAATGTTCCCCAACTCTAATAGAAACCGAAGGTTGAACAAAAATAGCAGATAAATCAATATTATTTACTAAATGCGCTCCTTGCCAATCTTGATCCCACTCCACAGAACTTCCGTAAGGTGTGTAAACCGCTAAACCAGCTGTTAACCATTTATTCACTTTATAAGTAGCATATATACTGAATGGTGTTCCCATATTCTCAGTAGATGCTTCCCAATTGTATTGTGAATTTTGAAATTTAGTTTTTGCAAACAAAGCATTTCCGCCAACAGATAAATTGAATTTTTTATCTAAGTAAGCCATACCCGCTGGGTTAAAAAACGCAACTTCAGCGCTATTTACTACAGCAACACCAGTGTGCCCCATAGCTAATTGCTTTTGACCTTGAATACTAACTCGATATCCTCCTGCAAATGCAGTTGAGCCAGCTAAAGCCAATAATGTTAAAGAAAGTAATTTTCTCATAATGTAAAATTAGTGTTAGTTTTTTTCTGAATTTATAAAAATCAATAGTTCAAAATTAAGACAAAATATGAGTTTTACAATTTTTTTAACTAAAAAATTATGCATGCTTGCATTTTTCTGCTCATTTATTTGAAAAATTGCATTACTTTTAATTGAAAATCATGTGGGTTTTCAGCATGTAGCCAATGGCCAGCATTTGATATTGAATCTATTATAGCATTAGGAAAATGATGATAAATAGTTTCAAAATCGGAATCTAAAATATAATCTGATTTATCTCCTCTTAAAAAAAGAGTTGGACCATCAAATTTGTTTTCAAAAGGCAGAGCAGTACCTATTATTTCAATTTTATCATTAAATACTTTTAAATTAAAACGGAACGCAAGTTGTTCGGGTGTTTTCCAATATAAATTTTTCAATAAAAATTGGCGTGTACCAAAATCGGAAATAAAACTCGTTAAAATTTGATCCACTTCACTTCTACTTGGATTTTTTGAAAAATCTACTGCGTTTAATCCTGCTAAAATTGTTTGATGGTGCGGAGCATAATATTTAGGACCTATATCGGCAATAATTAATTTGGAAACTAAATTTGGATACATAGTTGCCAGCAACATTGCTACTTTTCCGCCCATTGAATGACCTAAAACAATACTATTTGTGAGTTGATGTACATGAATATAATTCTTTACATCTTCGACCATCACTTCATAATTAAATTCCTCGGAATGAAAACTTTTCCCGTGATTTCTCAAATCTATTGCGTGGACTTGAAAACCTGCTGAAGCAAATTGCGTTGCTAACGATTTCCAGTTATCAGACATTCCTAAAAAGCCATGAAGTATGATCATTGGAATTCCTTCTCCTTCAATTCTTGAATGTAATGTCATTTATTTTAATTTTTGCAAATACATATTAACTACATTTTCTAATCCTAAATATAAGGACTCTGAAATTAAGGCATGTCCTATAGAAACTTCCAATAAATTAGGAGTATTTTCTTTGAAAAATTTTATATTATCTAGGCTCAAATCATGCCCTGCATTAATTCCTAATTGCAATTCATTAGCTCTATGAGCCGCTTTGATAAACGGTTCAATTCCGGCGAAATTACCAAGCCCATAATCGTGTGCAAAACTTTCGGTATACAATTCAATTCGATCAGTTCCGGTTGCTTTTGCTCCTTCAATCATTTTTTCATCGGCATCAACAAAAATCGAAGTTCTTATGCCGTTTCGCTGAAATTCATTGATTACTTCTGTTAAATAGGATTGATGTTTTAGGGTATCCCAACCTGCATTGGAAGTTAATGCCCCAATCGCATCTGGAACTAGAGTTACTTGAGTGGGTTTACATTCTAAGACTAAATCAATAAAGTTGTACTGCGGATTGCCTTCAATATTGTATTCGGTGTACACAACCGGTTTTAAATCTCTAGCATCTTGGTAACGAATATGTCTTTCGTCTGGTCTTGGATGAATGGTAATTCCTTGTGCTCCAAACTGTTGAATATCTTTAGCAACTTTTAATAAATCAGGTACATTTCCCCCTCTTGCATTACGTAATGTTGCAATTTTATTAATATTTACAGAAAGCTTTGTCATGGTTACTTTTTTATTTTAGCAAAAATACAAAGTATAAATTAGGTATCATATGGTATTTTTTGATTATTTTGCGGTTTCATTTCACATTTCATTCAATGAATAGCCTAACAAGTTATATTAATACCGAAATAAAACCTTTAAAACACAGTGATTCTATTATGGAAGCACAACTTTTGTTTGAAGATTTTTCATATTCACATTTTCCTGTGACTGAAGAAGGTATTTATATAGGATGTTTATCTAAAGAAACTATTGAATTTTTATCTCCAAATGCACTTGTAAACGAAAGTCGCTATCAATTTGAACGTTTTTTTGTACGCTCAAGCATGATTTGGTTAGATGTTTTAGAAGTTTTTGCTAAAAATGACGCCAATATTCTTCCCGTACTAGATGAAAAAAACAACTATATTGGCTATTATGAATTAGAAGATGTGATTCGATTTTTACATGAAACCCCTTTCTTAAAAGAAGAAGGTGGTATTTTAATTATCGAAAAAGAAATGAACAACTTTTCAATGAGTCAAGTAGCGCAAATTGTTGAGAGCAATAATGCTAAAATTCTTGGTTTATTTATATCCAATGTAGTAAATAATAAAGTTGAAATCACTGTAAAAATTAGCCAAAGTGGGTTAAACGACATTATTCAAACCTTTAGAAGATATGATTATGAAATAGTTTCTGAACATCAAGAAGACTCTTATTTGAACAGTCTAAAAGAACGTTCAGATTATTTAGATAAATATCTTAATATTTAATCAATAGCACTATGAAAATAGCAATTTTTGGACAATATTATCAAAATAACACTGCTGAAATTGTAACTAAAGTGGTCGCGTTTTTAGAAAAAAATGAAATTTCAATTGCCTTTGAACGATCATTTTTAGAAATTCTTAAAGAAAAAAACATTGTCAAAAATGATTATCCAAGTTTTTCTTCCTATGCTGAACTTGATGCTAACTTTGAAGCTTTAATTAGTATAGGTGGTGACGGAACAATATTAAAAGCAGCGACATTTATTCGCGATAAAAACATTCCGATTATAGGAATTAATGCAGGAAGATTAGGATTTTTAGCAACCGTACAATATGAAAATATTGAACCGCTTTTACAAAAAGTAATCCAAAAAGAGTATATCATTTCTAAACGAAGTTTACTTAGCGTGAGAACCAATCCAGAATATGATAATTTTAAAGAATTGGATTTTGCGTTAAACGAAGTAACAGTTGCTCGAAAAGACACCACGTCGATGATTACAATTGACACCTCATTAAATAACGAATACCTTACATCCTATTGGGCAGATGGCCTTATTGTTTCAACACCTACCGGTTCAACAGGTTACTCTTTAAGTTGTGGTGGACCTGTATTAACACCCGAAGTAGCAAGTTTTGTAGTTACCCCAATGGCGCCTCATAACTTAAATGCAAGACCACTTGTTATTACTGACGATACTGAAATTACATTAAAAATTTCCAGTCGAGAAGAACAATTTTTAATTTCGTTAGATTCGCGTATTGCTGCCGTTTCAGTAGACACAACTGTTTTCATTAAAAAAGCACCTTTTATGTTGTCAATTATTGAATTTAAAGAAGAAACTTTCTTAACAACGATCAGAAAAAAATTACTTTGGGGTGCCGATAAAAGAAATTAATTCAATTACATATCATTTTATATTTTTTTACGTTTTTAATTAACGAATTAGATGTAACAAAAAAATCCTATATAATAGGGTTAAGAAGTCAATATTGTTATATTTGCAAACTATTTGAAAAAATGAAACGTATTTTTATTTACATTAGCCTGATTTTCTGTAGCTTGAATAGCTTTGCTCAAATTCATGAGTTGGGCCTTTTTGCTGGTGGAATTAATTATATTGGTGATGTTGGTCCAACGGATTATGTTGCTCCAAATGAGCCTGCTTTTGGAATAGTATATAAATGGAATAGAAGCCCAAGACATGCTTGGCGATTTTCATATTATCAAGGAAAACTTACTTCAAAAGATACTGAGAGTAAAGTGCCTAACAGGTATTTAAGAGGTAATACATTTGAAAATAAAGTTAAGGAATTTTCAGTAGGATTAGAATTTAATTTTTTAGATTTTGATTTACACAATAGCGATAAAAAAATTACGCCTTATGTTTTTACAGGTATCAATTACTTCATATATGATGAAATTTTTATTGGAAATAGAGAAAGTTATTTAGATTATCAAAGTAGTACCTTTGCATTACCAATGGTTATAGGAGTTAAAGCAAGATTGTTCAGTAATTTTGTACTTGGTGCCGAAGTTGGCGCTAGATACACCTTTACAGATAATTTAGACGGAAGCAACCCTGAAAATGATAACTTTGAAAACCTTCGTTTTGGAAATTTAAACAGCAATGATTGGTATGTTTTTTCAGGACTAACACTTACGTATACATTTGGACAAAATCCGTGTTTTTGTGCAGAATAATAAAATGGGAAAAGAACAAGAAATAAATACAGCAACCTTGCCAAATCACGTAGCTATCATTATGGATGGAAATGGTAGATGGGCAAAACAAAAAGGTTTACTTCGCGCAGTAGGTCATGAAAATGGCACTAAATCGGTGCGGGTTACTGTTGAAAGTTGTGCTAAACTAGGAATCAAAAATCTAACACTTTATGCCTTTTCAACTGAAAATTGGAACCGACCAAAACTAGAAGTTGAAACTTTAATGAAGTTGTTAATTTCATCCTTAAAGAAAGAAATCAAAACATTACAGTCAAATAACATCAAATTAAACGCCATTGGGAATTTAACAAATTTACCCGCTGGAGTGCAAAAAGAATTACAAGAAGTCATTCAAAAAACTGCCGAAAACACTAGAATGACGCTTACATTAGCACTTAGTTATGGCGCAAGAGAAGAGCTAATACAAGCTGTTAAAAAAATAAGTAATAAAGTTAAAAATAATATAATTTCTGAAGAGGCTATTGACGAATCAATTATTAATCAGCATCTTTACACACACAATTTACCCGATGTCGATTTAGTAATACGAACAAGTGGCGAACATAGAATCAGTAATTTCCTTTTATGGCAAATTGCTTATGCCGAGTTTTATTTTACTGAAGTGCTTTGGCCCGATTTTTCAGAAGACCATTTATATGAAGCAATTAGTAGTTATCAAAAAAGAGAACGCCGATTTGGAAAAACAAGCGAACAAATTATACCCGAAAAAAATGTTTAAAAAAGGAATACAATTACTTTCAATTTTTTTATTATTAAATAGCAGCTCCCTTTTTGCTCAAGATACTAAACTTGAAAATGGAAAAGAATATATATTAGCTAAAATTGATATTACTGGCAAAATTAGTTATAATGCTCAAACAGTAACCACATTTACCGGATTAGAAAAAGGACAATCATTAATGGTACCTGGAGAAGATATTTCTACAGCCATAAAAAAATTATGGAAACTAGGTTTGTTCTCAGACGTTAATTTTTACGTAAATAAAATTGAAGGCGATAGTATCTATTTAGAATTAAACATTAATGAACTCCCAAAATTAGGCGATGTAAGAATTCAAGGGGTAAAAAAGGGTAAAGCCGAAGAATTAATAAAAGAAGCCGATCTAAAAAAAGGAAAAATTGTTAATGAAAATTTATTAACAACCACAAAAAATTATATAGAAAACAAATACAAAAAAGAGGGATTTTACAATTCAAAAGTAGTAATTAATACCGTGCAAGATTCTGCTTTTGCAGATGTAAAAATGGTTGTCTATATAGATAAAGGTGATAAAGTAAAAGTAAAAAATATCGACTTTGTAGGAAACGAATTAATTTCTGATGCAAAACTTAAAAAGACATTTAAAAACACAAAGCAGCGAAATCCATTACGCCTTTTTAAAAAATCTAAATACATTAAAGAAAAATATAAAGAAGATATTGCTAGTGTTCTTGAAAAATACAAAGAAAAAGGTTTCAGGGATGCTCGAATTATATCAGATTCTGTTGCATATGACAAAACTACTAATACGATTGGCATCAAAGTAAAACTAGAAGAGGGACAAAAATATTATTTTGGTGATATTCGCTATTTAGGGAATACTGTTTATACAGACAGACAACTTAATGCAATTTTAGGGATAAAAAAAGGAGAAGTTTATAACGGAACCATTTTACAAAAAAGAATTGCTGATCAATCAAAACCAGATGGCGAAGACATAACCAATCTTTACCAAAATAATGGTTATTTATTTTCTAATATTAATCCTGTAGAAGTTAGAACAGTAAATGATACAATTGATTTTGAAATTAGAATTACTGAAGGTCCAATTGCCTACTTTAATAAAATTACTGTGGTAGGAAATGACAAAACAAACGACCATGTAATTTACAGAGAATTAAGAACAAAACCAGGTCAAAAATATAGTAAGGAGGATTTAATTCGTTCAATACGAGAAATTGGGCAATTAGGTTTCTTTGACCCAGAAGCTATAAAACCTGATTTTAAAAATGTAGATCCACAAGCTGGAACTGTAGATATCGAATATAATGTAGTAGAAAAAGGTGCCAGTCAAATTGAGCTTCAAGGAGGCTATGGAGGTGGCGGATTTATTGGTACGCTAGGCTTGTCATTTAACAATTTCTCAGCTCGAAATATGTTTAAAAAATCGGCCTACAAACCATTACCTATGGGTGACGGACAAAAAATGTCATTACGTTTACAGGGAAGTTCTTACTTTCAAACTTATAGTTTATCTTTTTCAGAACCATGGTTTGGCGGAAAAAAACCGATCAGTTTTTCAACTTCGTTATCTCATAGTAAACAATTTTTATACAACTATTCAACAAGAGATGTAACAAGAAATCAAAGTTTTAATATTACATCATTGTCTGTTGGAATTGCTAAACGATTAACAGTTCCTGATGACTATTTTGTATTATCGCAGGCAATTTCATTTCAATATTATGATTTAAATAATTACAATACTGGTTTATTTACCTTTGGAAATGGGGCTTCGAGAAATTTAGCCTATACAATTGGACTGTCCAGAAATAGCAAAGCAATTAATCCAATTTTCCCAACTCAAGGTTCTGAGTTTAGTATTTCTGGAAAATTTACATTACCCTATTCCTTGTTTAACGGAATAGATTATAAAAATTTAGGAAATTTAGCAGAATACAAAAAAAGAGCTACTGCTGATGGTTTTGCCCCAGACGGAAGTAACTATCCCGCAGGATCGTATCTAAATGCCGAAGGTTATCCTGTAGCAGATCCAGCCGATGCAGCAGCAGATCCAGCAAAAGTAGACCAGAAAAAATACAATTGGCTAGAATACTATAAAATTAAATTCAAAGCAGATTGGTATACCAGAATCTGGGACAAATTAGTATTGCGTTCTTTAGGTGAATTTGGATATATGGGAGCCTACAACAATGATAGAGGATTAGTTCCATTTGAACGCTTTTATTTAGGTGGGGATGGATTAGCAAATTTTGCCTTAGACGGAAGAGAGGTAATTCAATTAAGAGGCTACCCAAATAACTCGCTTTCATCAACAGATGGTGGAACAGTTTACAATAAATTCTCTGCCGAATTACGTTATCCTATTACTTTAAACCAATCTGCATCAATTTATGCTTTAACCTTTTTAGAGGCGGGTGCAGCATTTGATGAATTCAAAGAATATAATCCATTTAAATTACAACGTTCTGCAGGACTTGGTATACGCGTATTTATGCCTGCATTTGGGCTTTTAGGAATTGATTTTGCACACGGATTTGATGCTGTGCCTGGAGAAACAATTAAAAGCGGTTGGCAAACACACTTTATTATTGGGCAACAATTTTAATGATAGTTACTAGTTTTTTATTATTTTCGTAAAAATATTTTGATATTTGTTACGTTAGTAAAGTATCAAGTAGTAAGCTTAGTGCTTTATATATAAAAAACAACAACATATTTATGAAAAAAATATTTTTATTCTTTGCGCTCTTTTCAATTATAGCCCATGCTCAAACAGCAAAAGGGGTTAAAATTGCTTATATTGATATGGAATATATTCTTGAAAAAGTGCCAGATTATGCTAATGCATTGAATCAATTAGAACAAAAAGCGCAAAATTGGAAACAAGAAATTGAAAGCAAAAGAACAGCACTTACTACATTAAAAGAAAGTCTAAAAACGGAACGTGTTTTATTAACAAAAGAGTTAATTGAAGAGCGCGAAGAAGAAATTGCTTATTTCGAAAAAGAATTATTAGACTATCAAGAAAAAAGATTTGGCCCAAAAGGCGATTTAATTATTCAGAAATCGGTCTTAGTGAAACCAATTCAAGATCAAATTTTTACAATTGTTCAAGATGTTGCCGAACAAAGAAAATATGATTTCGTTTTTGATAGAGCATCCGATTTAACCATGTTGTTTGCAGATAAAAAACACGATATTAGTGACTATGTGGTAAAAAAATTAACCACTTCTCAAAAAAGAGAAGAGATGAGCAAAAAGCAACTAAAAGCGCTTGAAGCAAAAGAAGCACTTGAAGATGCAAAAGCAGCTCAGGAAGCTAATCCTGCATATACTGAACGTCAAAGAATATTGGATGAGAAAAAAGCAGCACGAGAAAAATTGTTAGAAGATCGTCAAAAAGCAATTGAAGAAAAGAAAGCTGCAGCGGCAGAAAAAAGAAAAAAATTACTGGAAGAAAGAGAGGCAAAAAAAAATGGCACAGTAATTGAAAAAGATACTACGAAGTCCGAAACAAATTCTAATAAAGTAGAAACTGAAAATGTCGAAAAAATTTCAACAGAAAAAAAAGTGACAACTGAAGACGCTAGAGCAAAAGTTATTGAAGAACGAAATAAAAAAATTGACGAACGAAAAAAAGCATTAGCCGATAAAAAGAAAAAAATGGCAGAAGAAAGAGCTGCTGTCATAAAAGCTAGAGAACAAAAAACAGAAAACAAAACAGAAAACAAAACAGAAACAGAGAAAAAAGAGTAAAGTAACCTTAATTAAATTAAAAAAATGAAACAATTAAAATCGTTAGTAATCGTTGTAATCCTTTTTATTGGAACACATGTGTCAGCACAAACAAAAGTAGCTCATATTGATGTTCAAGCTTTAATGACTTCAATGCCTGAAATGAAAACAGCTCAAGATCAATTGAAGAAAATTCAAGAAACCTATGATAAAGAGTATAAAGGCATGATAACTGAGTATCAAACTAAATCGCAAAAATATGAGCAAGAATCAGCTACTGCAGGAGATGTGTTAAATGAAACACGCACTAAAGAAATGCAAGATATGGGTGCTCGTATTCAACAATATCAACAAACAGCACAAAAAGAATTAGGCCAAAAAGAAGTTGATTTACTAAAACCAATCATGGAAAAAGCTCAAGCTGCAGTAAAAAAAGTAGCTAAAGCAAAAGGAATAACTTATGTTTTAGATGCAACAACAGGTAGTGGCGTAATTGTAGCTGATGGTGAAGACTTATTGGAGGCTGTAAAAAAAGAATTAGGTTTCTAATTTAGCATACATTTTATAAAAACTGCTCTTTCATAAACTGATTGAGCAGTTTTTTTATATTTTTGTTTCAATGAAAAAAAACAATCCAATAGGTTTATTTGATTCGGGCGTTGGCGGGACTTCGATTTGGAAAGAAGTTCACGCGCTATTGCCTAATGAAAATACTATTTACCTTGCAGATAGTAAAAATGCGCCTTATGGATTAAAATCAAAAGAAGAAATTATTCAATTAAGCTGTAAAAACACAGAATTACTACTCAAAGAAAATTGCAAAATTATTGTTGTTGCTTGTAATACTGCCACAACTAATGCTATAAAAGAACTGAGAGCTAAATACGATGTGCCATTTATCGGTATTGAACCCGCCATTAAACCCGCGGCTATTCAAAGTCAAACACAAACCATAGGAATATTAGCTACAAAAGGAACGCTTAACAGTTCTCTATTTCATGAAAATGTAGCCAAACACCCCGATGTGAAAATTATTGAGCAAATAGGTCACGGACTCGTTCAACTCATCGAAAATGGTGATTTAGACTCGCCAGAAATAAAAGAACTGCTAGAAAGCTATTTACTTCCGATGGTGGAAAAAAATATAGATTATTTAGTCCTAGGATGTAGCCATTATCCGTATTTGATTCCTCAAATCAAAAAGATCATTCCATCCTCTATTAAAATTATTGATTCAGGTGAAGCGGTGGCCAAACAAACTAAAAAAATATTGGAAGAATTACAACTACTAAATCCATCAAAAGGAAATGCTACCCAAGTATTCTATACCAATAGTAATCCTGAAGTTTTAAAAAAAATAGTGAAACCTCAAGAAAGTGTATTTTATAAAGATTTCTAGTATTATTCTTCCGTTTTAAACCAACTCGAATACATCACATAATTGTTTGAAATGCGTTGTATTTCGCCGGCAAAATCACTTTGATCAATATCCTTTACTTTCTTTGCTGGAACTCCTGCATAAATACTACCCGATTCTACAACTGTATTTTGAGTAATCACAGAACCAGCAGCTACTATTGAATTACTTTCAATAATACAATTATCCATTACAATAGCTCCCATACCAATTAATACATTATCCTTCACCGTACAACCATGAACTATAGCGTTGTGACCAATGGAAACATTATTGCCAATTATTGTAGGATGCTTCTCATAGGTACAATGAATAATAGCTCCATCTTGAATATTAACCTTATTTCCAATGACAATTGAATTTACATCACCACGAATAACAGCATTGAACCAAACACTACAATTTGACCCCAAAATAACATCTCCAACAATTGTGGCGTTTTCGGCTATATAGCAATCATTTGGAATTTTTGGAAACTTCCCGTTTACTTCTTTTATTAACATTACTTATTTCTTAAAAAAATGTCCCGATAAATCGGGACAAATATACTTTATTTACTCATTTAGTTCACCGCAGGACAGTTACAATCATATTCTTTTTCTCTACAGAATATATTCATCCCTAACGTTATTTGGTGAAAACCAGGGTTATCAAATTTAACATCTCCCATTACATGTGAATAGGTGTATGAAAACATATACTTGTCATAATTAAGACCTACAATTGGCGTTACCCATTGCAATTTTTGTTCCTGAATACCACTACCACTTACATATTGTGCACCATCAAAACTTCTTCTGTAAGAAAGTCCACCCCACAATTTACCAAATTCAAGTTCTTTATAAACCTTCAAGTTCAAATCAATTGCTTTTTCTTTTGTTTCAGAAGTATATTGTAACATTAATGAAGGTTCGAACAACAAATTACTATCATCACCAAAAACCGCCCCAGCACTCCATAAATATTTACTTAAATTATCCGATTCAAATCCTTCAGAATATAATTCTCTACGTTGATTTGCTAAAAAATTCTTGATAGTAAAATGGGTAAAGAAATCCATATAATGATATGAAACACCTAAATCAACATTAAAATAAGCATCTTTCTGAATAACACCAGGAACAATAACAGGATCAAAACCTGTAAAATCGGTACCATCTAACGTACTTTGAATAAACGCAGCACTTAATCCAAAAGACAATTGATTTAAATCGACTGTACTTCTAGAAAATCTAAGATGATGCGCATATGTTAATTTACCTCCTCTTTGAGAATGATAACCGTTTTTGTCGTTGAAAAAAATCATTCCTATACCAGATTTGCCATCTTCATCTAATGAAGTATTAAAACTAATGGTTTGCAATGCTGGGGCATCTTCTTGACCAAACCATTGTTGACGACCAGTAAGTCTAATTTTACCACAATTAGATGCACCTGCCATTGAAGGATGAATTAAATAATAATTGTCTGACAAATAATCAGAATATACAGCGATACCTTCTTGAGAAAAGGCAACTTGTACTAATAAAAATGCTAAAGCAAAATAACTCTTTTTAAAATTCATCGTAGGTAACTAATTATATAAAAAATGAGACTTAATTTAAATTTACTTAATCTATAAAAATCTATTTATATCTAAGCAATACTAATGATTTTTTAGCTTAATGGTCAAAGATATAAATTTTGTGATTTAATCGCATCTTTATTTTAAAATATTCTTAATTATATATAGAAAAAAATGCGCATTATTTTTTTATCCAAACTTACATAGCTATCAATATGATTATCAGAAATATACAAAATTTTATTTTCGTTACATCTTACTAAATATAGGAAAATTTATAGTAAGTAGTAATTTTTTAAGCCGTTTTACTTTCATCAATAGTTAATTTTATTGTAAAAAAAGAAATATATCCAATTGACATTTAATTGTTCTTATCTTTGCAAAAACAGAACTAAAATGCAAATTACAAGTATAAAACCAACAAACAATCCATCCATATTAAAATTTGAATTTGATGAAATAATTGTTCGTTCAGAAAATTTTGAATTTAAAAATATCGATGAAACGCAACCTTCTCCTTTAGCAAAACAATTGTTTTTTTTACCTTTTGTTAAAACGGTATATATTTCGGGAAATTTTATAGCTATTGAAAAATTTTCTATTGTGGAATGGGAGGATGTTCAAAGCGATGTAGCCGAACAAATTGAAGATTTTATTAAAAACGGCGGCGAAATTTTAAAAATCGAAGAAAACAAACCTAAGAAAATGCCAATTACTGTTTACGCTGAAACCACTCCAAATCCGACGGTGTTAAAATTTGCCTGCAATAAGTTGCTGACAAAAACACCCGTGGAATTCAAAAATATTGACGAAACAGCAGCGTCACCATTAGCAAAAGAACTTTTTAAATTCCCATTTGTTAAAGAAGTTTTTATTGATGAGAATTATGTGTCTATCACAAAATTTGCTGTGACAGAATGGGATGAAATTACGTTAGAATTAAGAACATTTATTAAAGGTTTTATTGAAAATGGTGGCACTGTAATTGATGAAGCAGCAATTGTAAAAACTGAAAATCACCAAAAACAACAAGAAAGTTATTTTGAAAATTTAGACGTTACATCGCAACAAATTATAAATATTATAGAAGAATATGTAAAGCCTGCTGTTCAAAGTGATGGTGGAAACATTGTTTTTGATTCGTTTGATTCCACAGAAAAAAGAGTGAAAGTAATCTTACAAGGTGCCTGCAGTGGTTGCCCCTCTTCCACTTTTACATTGAAAAACGGAATTGAAAACATGTTAAAAGACATGTTGAAAGACCAAGACATTAAAGTTGAAGCTATTAATGGCTAATTAGTATTTATAAATATTTTACCTTTAAGCGTTCTATAGTGAACGCTTTTTGTTATGAATGAACTACACCTAGAATCTAGCCCTTATTTATTACAACATGCAACAAATCCTATTTTTTGGAAAGCATGGAATGAAAATACATTGGCAACAGCCCAAAAAGAAAGCAAACTCATTGTAGTGAGTATTGGCTATGCTGCTTGTCATTGGTGCCATGTTATGGAGCATGAATGTTTTGAAGATGATGAAGTAGCAGCGGTAATGAATTCAAATTTCATTGCTATAAAGGTTGACAAAGAAGAGCGACCTGATGTCGATGCAATTTACATGAAAGCCTTACAAATGATGACAGGTCAAGGCGGATGGCCTCTAAATGTTGTATGTTTACCCGATGGAAGACCCGTATGGGGAGCAACCTACGTAAATAAGGTTAATTGGATCGATACTTTGGCTCAACTAGCACTATTATTTCAAAAAAATAGTAGTAAAGTCACTGAATATGCCGAAAAACTCCATGAAGGTTTAATGAGTTTAGGAATTGTTTCGCACAACACACATTTGGACGAATTCCCATTTGAGAATATACATGATTTAGTTGAAAAATGGAAAAAAAGTTTTGATTTAGAATATGGAGGTTATACAAGAGCGCCAAAATTTATGATGCCTACAAATCTGGAATTTCTTCAGTATTATGGGCACAATTATAAAGATCAATCCATTTTAAATCATGTCGACTTAACGCTGACTAAAATGGCCTTTGGTGGATTATTTGATACGCTTGGCGGAGGTTTTTCACGCTATTCGGTAGATATGAAATGGCATGTTCCGCATTTTGAAAAAATGTTATATGATAATGCCCAATTAATTTCTGTATATGCAGCTGCTTACAAACGAAGTCATAATCCGCTATATAAAGAAGTAATTGAAAAAACAATTACCTTCATAAATGAAGAACTAACCGATAATCAAGGCGGATTTTATGCGTCATTAGATGCAGATAGCTTAGACAAAAATAATCGTTTAGAAGAAGGAGCATTTTATGTCTGGACCAAAACTGAATTAGAATATATTTTAAAAGAGGAATTTAATTTATTTGCGGAGGTTTTCAATATAAATTCCTTTGGTTTTTGGGAACACGACAATTATGTGTTGATCCAAAAAGAAAGTAATACTGAAATTGCTCAAAAAAATGGAATTTCAGTTGGTATTCTAATTGAAAAAAAGAAAAATTGGGAAAATAAATTACTGGAAATAAGAAACAAAAGACCAAAACCAAGATTAGATGATAAACGTATAACTTCGTGGAATGCGTTAATGCTAAAGGGGTATACTGATGCTTATGCCGCACTTGGCAATACAACTTATTTGGATGCTGCTAAAAAAAATGCATCCTTCATAATGGAAAATCTTTGGGCAAGTAATGGGCATTTATGGCATTCATATAATAATGGAACGGCAAAAATTGAAGGATTTTTAGAAGATTATGCCTTTGTAATTGAAGCATTTATAAGTTTATACCAAGTTAGTTTTGATATGGATTATCTTCAAAATGCAAAACAACTAACCGATTATTGTTTGGAACAATTTTATGATGAACACCAACATTTTTTCGCATTTAACGCTCGAAATTCTTCTCAATTAATTGCACCTCATTTTGAAGTTGAAGATAATGTTATTCCCGCTGCAAACTCAGTTATGGTAACTAATTTACACATTTTAAGTATACTATTTCACAATACCTATTATGAAAAATTAGTCGATCAAATGTTACATCATATTACTGTAAAAATCGACCATGCTTCGGCTTATTCAAACTGGATGAAACTGTGGATGTCTAAAAACATTGGAAAAGAACTGGCAATTTGTGGTGAAAATGCTGTAAAGGAATTATCAAAAGTGAATAGCGAATTTCATCCCAATCTTATAATTGCAGGAAGCGCAAAAAATAGCTCTTTGCCCTTTCTAAGTCACCGATTCGATCCAACAAAAACCTTATTTTATCTTTGTGAAAATAAAAGCTGTTTACAACCCGAAAACTCTTTTGAAAGTATAAAATCCAAAATAGAACTTTGAAAAAACTAATTTCAGAGTAAGTTAGTACACTATTTAATCAAAAGAAAATCTTTTAAATAAAAAGGTTCGAAATAAGCCACATCAACAAAGTCGGAATTTTGAAATTTCTCAAAAGATAATGCGCTCATTTCTTTTGCCGATGGATATACCACTTCATTATGAAACACAAATTTTTCATCGGTTAATGTGTTTGTGAATTTTCCGATTCCATCACCAACTAAATGGATGGTTTCAGAAATTTCATGGTAAGAACTTTCATCAATAATTTCAGCCTGTATTGCTCTAATTTGATTATAATTTGGATCATACATTGCAGAAAAAACTTCCATTCTTCGGGCATCAATCATTGGAAGAATAATACCTCTATCAATAGTAATCTGTTTTGCTAAAAGTTGTAATGTATCAACTGCAATCAACGGAATTTTTAACGCATAACTGAATCCTTTTGCCGAAGAAACACCTATTCGCAACCCTGTATAAGAACCAGGACCTTGACTTACCGCAATGGCATTCAACTCAGAAAACTGCACATCACTTTCCACTAAAATCTGTTCAATAAAAACATGTAATTTTTCAGCATGTGAGAAATTTTCTGTTGCTAGTTCTTTGCAAACAATTGTTTTTCCATCTTTGGCTAAAGCTACTGAACAATTTTTTGTGGCGGTTTCTATGTTTAATATTATTGGCATGATTTAATTTTGATTTGCAAAGTTACTAAGGAATATAGATTAAAAAAAATAAGACGCTATTTCTAGCGCCTCATCTAACTCAAATAGGTAATCTATTTATTTTTTTTCTTCCGTTTTTTCTTTCTTATCCTTTTCCGATTCTACTTTTACTTTGTCATTAGACACTAAATCCTTAGAAACAGTAGTGTATGGACCAATAATAATTTCTTCACCAGGTTTAAGTCCTGAAATAATTTCAATATTTGAATCGTCTTGAATTCCTGTTTTTACAACACGAAGTTTAGCTTTATCGCCTACTTTTACAAAGACACATTCAAACTTTTTATCAGATTTTGGAGCGGTTCCTTTTTTCTGTTGCTCTTCTTTTTCAAGCTCTGCAACAATGTCTTTTTTTACCGAAGTGGTATCATCTTTTATCACCACGGCACTTATTGGCACTGCTACAATATTTTCTTTACGCTTCGTAATTATATCAACCGTAGCCGTCATTCCTGGTCTAAAAGGCGAATAATTTTCAGGTTTTCCTTCTAATAAATCTTGATATGATTCTTTAAGTATTCTAACCTTTACTTTAAAATTAGTCACCTGATCAGCTGTTAAAGCAGTACTTGCCGAATTGGATATACTCGTAACAATTCCTTTAAATTCTCTTTTTAAATAAGCATCCACTTCAATATTTGCAGAATCTCCTATATTAATTTTTACAATGTCATTTTCGTTTACATCGACTTCAACTTCCATATTGTTTAGGTTTGCAATTCTAAGAATTTCAGTACCTGCCATTTGTTGTGTTCCTAAAACACGTTCTCCTAATTCGATATTCAATAAAGAAATTGTACCATCTGCTGGTGCATAAATAGTAGTTCTACCTAAGTTGTCTTTTGCTTCAGTTACAGTTGCAGAAGCACTTTGAACTTGATAAAATGCTGATTGTTTATTAGCTACTGCCACTTCATAAGCCGACACAATTCGATCCCATTCAGCTTTTGAAATAATTCCTTTTTCAAATAATTTTTTGTTACGATCATAGTTTGCCTTTGCTTCTTTTACTTGAGCGTCTGCCTGACTTAATCCTGCTTTTGTAGTGGACATAGAAGCAACCGAACGATTCACTCCTGATTCATATAAATCGGGATTAATTCGAACTAACAAATCACCTTTTTTAACCTGTTGTCCTTCTTTTACTGGCAAAGCAATTACTTCACCAGAAACTTCAGACGAAATTTTAACTTCAATTTCGGGCTGAATTTTACCCGTTGCCGAAACAGTCTCAACAATGGTAGTTTCAGAAACTTTTGATAATTCAACTATTTTTGAATCATCTGTATTTCCGATAACGCCTCCTTTTTTAAGTCCAACTAATAATAAGATAATTCCGATTGCACTTCCTAATAAAATGAATATGGTTTTCTTTGACATGACTTGATTTTTATGTTTTATTATTGTTTTTTAATTAATGGTATTCCGAAATAAAATTCTAAAATTTTGGTTCTAAAAATATAATCGTATTTTGTTCTTATCACTTCAGATTGAGCGTTTTCTAAAGCAAGAGTTGCTTGAGAAAAATCAAATGCATTGAGCAATCCTACTTCATATCTTTCTTTTGAAAAATTGAAAGCCTGACGTCTTGCCTCTAAAGATTTTTGTGCCGCTTCATAGGATTTAATTGCATTTTTAACATCATTATAGGCTTGATAAACATTTCGCTCTAAATCTAATTCGGCTTGTTTCAATTGAATTTCTGCACGTTCTTGATTTATTTTAGCTCGTTGTACTCTACCTCTTGTAGCAAAACCATTTAATATTGGCACATTCAGTTGTAAACCTATTGCAGTTCCATCAAATAACGATAATTGATCTACAAAATTAAACGGAGTACTTTCAGACCATCGTGTATTGTAGCCAACAAAACCTGTTAACGTTGGTAAATAAGAAGAACGAGAAATTGCCACATCTTTTTTAGCTACATCAACATTGGATAAGGCAATTTTTACATCTTTAACCGATTCCTTTGCTATTGCTAAAATTGCTTCTTGAGTTTCGTTACTTACATTAGAAAGGGGTAAATCTATAGTTTCATCTGAAATATCAAACGTATCATAATTTTCAATCAATAAGGTTTGACACAAAGCTATTTTTGAAATAAGTAACGCATTTTCAGTACCAATAATTTGCTGCTGTTGGGTGGCATCTGTAGCTTGTAATTCATAAATATCGCCAGCAGGAACAGCACCTGCTTCAATTAAATCTTGTGTTCTTTTCAGATTTTCTTTAGTAATTACATTTTGATTTTTTTGAACTTTCAATTGTTCTTTATTGAACAAAATTTGCAAATATGAATTGGCTACCGAAAGTGCAATATCATCTTTCATTTTATCTAAACGATAGCTATTTGCGATTTTATTAAGTTTGGCTCTTTGCAACGTTTTCCAATTTGCCAAACCATTAAACAAAGTTACATTTGAACTAGCACCAGCTGAAACCGATTTAAACGTTTCGTTTTGAAATTGATTTGTTACTGGGTTGATACTTGCTCCTGTATTAATACTATAATTTGCATTCGCATTTAAAGTGGGCAAAAATCCGCCAATGGCTTCCATGTTTTCAATAGAAGTTGTTTTTACGTCTAACTCAGACTGCTTAATAGAAATATTGTTTTTAATGGCATAATCCACACATTCTTCTAGCGTCCATTTTTTGTTTTGGGCTGACAATTGAAAGCCTACAAAAAGCAACAATAATATTATTTTTTTTGACATCATTTTATGCACTTTTATTCTCTTTTCTTATAAGACCCCTTTTTTACAATTTTGTTACAGATATCAATTAATATTTTACTTTTACAACGAAAAAACAATTAATATACGCTATGAAACAATCTTTTTTTGCCTTATGCCTTATTTACAGTTCCCTTTTTGTAATGTTATCCTGCGGTACAACAAAAAAAATTGAAGCACTAAAGCCAAATCCGTCAAATAATGCACCTGTTGTATATAAAAACAAAACTTCTTTTGTGGCGATGCCAATCGAAATTACACTTCAAGAAATCGAACATCAACTAAATAAAAATTTAAACGGATTAATCTATAACGATACCATTTTAAGTGACGATAAAACCGAAATGAAAATTTGGAAAACAGCACCTATAAAAATAACCGAAAAAAACGGAAATATTATTTCTGCCATTCCATTAAAAATTTGGGCAAAATTTAAATACGGTACCGATTTTATGGGATTGAATGACACACGTGAAATTAATTTAAACGGAACTATCACATTAAATAGCGCTTCACATTTATCAAACTGGAAACTAACAACATCATCAAAAATTGAAGACTTTAAATGGAATGAGAGTCCGAGTATTTTAGTAGCCGGAAAAAATGTACCCATCACTTATATTATTAATCCTACGTTGGGAATATTTAAATCGAAAATTGCAAAAAAAATAGATCAAGCCATTGATAAAACTTGTGATTTTAAACCCCATGTACTTGCTGTTGTTGAAAAATTGAGTACACCGTTTATGACTAGTGAACAATATGAAACGTGGTTTAAAATGGTTCCTATAGAATTGTATGTTACCGATGCAAAGCTTTCCAAATCAAAAATAACCATGAATATGGGTTTGAAATGTAACATGCAAACCATGGTGGGACAACAGCCTAAAAACGGTTTTGATGCTTCAAAAATTGTCTTAAAACCAGTTTCTGATATTCCAGAAAAAACAACCGCTTCAGTAGTTGCTGTTTCCACTTATGAAAGTGCTAGTAAAATTGTAACCAAAAATTTTCAAGGACAAGAATTTGCTTCGGGAAGCAGAAAAATTGTCGTTCAAAAAGTTGATTTATGGCACAAAGATGGAAAAATAGTGATTGCATTAGATGTGTTAGGAAGCATCAATGGAACTATATATTTATCGGGAATTCCTAATTACAATGCTGTTACCAAAGAGATTTACTTTGATCAAATGGAATACGTATTAAATACCAAAAGTATTTTAATGAAATCGGCAAACTGGCTTATGCAAGGCACCATTTTGAAAAAAATTGAAGAAAATTGTCGTTATTCAATTAAAGGAAATCTTGAGGAAGGTAAAAAAAGTATGATTCCCTATTTATCAAATTATTCACCTATGAAAGGTGTTTTTGTCAACGGAACTTTAAATGATTTCGAATTTGAAAAAGTAGAATTAACAGACAAAGCCATTATCGCATTCATTACTACTTCAGGAAAAATGAACATCAAAGTAGACGGAATGGAATAATTTAGAATTTACTGTGTTTTCTTCTTTCCGTAGCGCATTTTGTAAATAAAATAACCAATAACCCCAACTAAAACATACGGGATAGCCATTAAATAAACAATTCCGTCGTTAACAGCCTCAGCTTTTACGCCACCGTCTTCACTTTCAAGGGCGGCACGACACATGGCACATTGGGCTTTTGAGGCAATAGGCAATAGGCAATAGGCAATAGTAAAAACAACTATATGTAAACTTTTTCCCTTTTCCCTTTTCCCTTTTCCCTTTTTATCTTTAGTTCGCATAATAAGGTGAAATCAATAAATAAACAATTACACCTGTTACCGCAACATATAACCAAATTGGAAAGGTAATTTTAGCTATTTTTTTGTGCTTATCAAATTGTTGCGACCACGCTTTTACATAGGTGATTAGTACCAATGGAATAATGATAACTGACAATAAAATATGAGTTATTAAAATAAAATAATATACGTATTTAATTACTCCTTCTCCACCAAATTTTGTCGAATCTGACGTCATGTGATAGGCAACATACATTCCTAAAAACGCAACCGAACAAGCAATTGCCGTTTTCATTAAGTTTTCGTGAAGTTTACGATTTCCGTTTTTAATGGCAATTACTGCTGCCACTAAAAGCACAGCCGTTAATCCGTTTATAGTGGCATAAATAGGTGGTAAAAACGATAAAGGTTCTACATCAAAACCCATTTTTCTTAGGTTTATTCCAAAAAGCAAAGCCACTACAACAGGAATTGCAATAGAAACTACTGTAATTAATTTATTGTATTTTGTTTCTTTATTATTTTCCATTTTTTTTATTTTTAAACATATAAGTTATGAAACCTATTCTTCTAATAATTTTTTAATATCTTCTTTTATTGCTTCTACTCCCGAAGCTTCAAGTCCGTCGTAATATAAAATTGGATTGCCATGTGCGTCTTTTCTACATCTAATTTTTCCTTCTTTATCTACTAAAGCAAATAACCCCGAATGTTCAAATCCGCCCGCTGCTTTATTATTTTCTCCGGCATATAAATTGAAACCTTTATTTGCTAAATTATAAATATATTCTTTATTGCCAGTCAAAAAATGCCAATTGTAATGTTTGACTCCTAATAAACCTGCATGCTCATTTAAAACAGCAGCAGTATCATGTTCTGGGTCAATGGTAATGGATGCTAAACCAAAATTAGGATTACCATAAAACGCTTCTTGCAATTGCAACATACTTTGATTCATCTTAGGGCAAATTGTAGGACAAGTCGAAAAAAAGAATTCCACCACATATACTTTTCCTAAATAATCTTTATCCGAAATTTTCTTATCATTTTGATCGGTTAATTCAAATGCAGGAACAGGTCCAATTTCAACTAAATCTGATTTTTGAAACTTTGCAATAATTTTTGGTACTGCCCAAATTCCGAAAATTAAAACTATAAAAGAAATTCCAATATATGATTTGTTTTTCATCTCAACTTCTTATTTATTGCATTCAATGTTTTCTTTAATGTTGTCTCTAAAGGCATCTTTTCGGGCATTATTGTTCTTTTTAAGCGCTAAACGATATTCACGAAGTATAATTTTAATATCATCGGTCATTTCGTTGTGTAAATCTGCTGCAGAAATAGTATTATAACTTTCCTTATATTCCTCTTGCCCTTTTTTGTTTTTTCCTTTTCTACCGCGGTGATTTAATTCTTTGTCCACAATAATTACAGCAGGTGTTCCAAAATTTGCATCTAATTTTCCAACTAATTTATAGCTGTCATAAAAGGTTTGAATTGCCTCGGGAGTTGCAAAAACGAATTTCCATCCGGTCATTTCGCCTGTAATTGGCGCTAATTCTTCTAGAATTTGTTTGGCTTTAGCTTCATTCCCAACAGGAGTTACCATGACCATTTGAAAATCTTTAAACCCTTTATATTTGTTATAAATCTTCTGATTCAAATTAAAAAAATTACCTCTATTTTCAATGACATTATTTCCTACAAATCCTAAAACAGTAATTTTATCTGTCATGCTTATTTTCTCTTGATTCAACCCAACCCAGTTTGCAGGAATATCTGCATTAGCTTTTGAAATAGTGGGTAAAAAAAGAGAATTGTGTGTTGCCGTAGAGAATATTAAATAAATAGCTATCGGCAAAACAAATAGTAATATGAGGACTAATTTATTTTTCATTAGTTATACTAATTTTAGTTCATACAAAAGTAAAAAAAATCCCGATGTAAATCGGGATTAAATAATAGAAACAAGTGTTAAAAATTCCACTTGATATGACCTGTTTTATAAACATCAAAAACGTAAGCTCCTTCAATTAATATAATGAAACATAAATATAAGATTAAGAAAACTACCGTCCAAACGATAGATCTTCTGAACCATTTCTTTTCACCTTCCATGTGCATGAAAGCCCAAGTAATATAATATGCTTTAACGATTGTTAAGATAATGAACAACCAATTAAGTAAATTCATTCCTGCAAAATTATTAAAGTATAATGATTTAGGTTTAAAAATACCAAACAATACTTCAACAATAGTAATAATAGATAGAATTACAAATACTTTCCAAATTCTTCCTGTATGTGATTCGTGTGCGTGTGCCATGATATGCTTTTATTAAATAAATTATACTAAGTAGAAGAAAGTAAATACAAACACCCATACTAAATCGACAAAGTGCCAATACAATCCAACTTTTTCAACCATTTCGTAACTTTTTCTTTTTTCGTAAGTTCCTAACAATATATTAAAGAAAATAATAATATTAATTAAAACTCCAGTAAAAACGTGGAATCCATGGAAACCAGTGATAAAGAAAAAGAAGTTAGCAAACAATTTACTTCCATATTCATTTCTAACTAAGTTAGCTCCTTCAACTACATATTTAGTATCTGCTAATCTTTTGATAGACTCTTCTCTTGTTAGAACTGTTTTTTCTTTTTCTGCATTGATAGTTTCTGTACGAACTAAAATTGATTCATCAGCTTTAAAACCTTGCAATACTTCATTTACAGAATGCGATGGAATTGTAGCTTCTGACATAAACCAAAAACCTTTATTTCTACTTAACTGTTCTCTATCTTCAGGTAAATTTAATGCAAAATCACCTAAAGCAACTCTTTCATATTCCCCATTAGCTCCTTTTTTCACAAATTGTAAAATGGAACCCCCATTTGTTTCAACAGCTCCGTATTCACCTTTGATAAAGTTTTTCCATTCCCAAGCTTGAGAACCTAAGAATATAAAACCCCCAACGATTGTAAGCGCCATGTAAACCGCTACTTTTGTTTTCTTTAATTGATGACCCGCATCTACAGCTAAAACCATAGTTACAGATGAAAAGATTAAGATAAACGTCATTAACGCTACATAGTACATCGGTGCATTAACTCCATGTGCAAAAGGAAAGTGATTAAAAACCTCATCGGCTATAGGCCAAGTTTCAATAAACTTAAATCTTGAAAAACCATACGCGGCTAAGAATCCTGAAAAGGTTAATGCATCTGATAAGATGAAAAACCACATCATCATTTTACCATAGGTTGCTCCTAATGGTCCTGGACCTCCGTCTAAAGCGTGTTCATTTGAAATAACTGTCGCTCCCATAATTTTTTTAATTGTTAAAAAGTTCCCAAATTTATTATTTTTTTTCTATTTGAAAAAATAGAAAAACAAAAACAAATAAACCCAAATAAAATCCATAAAGTGCCAATACATCGCACTTAGCTCTATACCAAGGGTTTGAGCCGAATTGTATTTTTGTTTATAATGATTATAAATTACTACTAAAAGTGAAATTATTCCACCTAACAAGTGTGCAATGTGTACTAAAACAGTAATATACAAAAATGATGTAGTTACATTACTTTCACTTCCTGTAAAAAAATATCCATTTTCAATTACTTGTCCGAATCCTTTAAACTGCAATAAAATAAATGCAATTCCTAAAACCAAAGTCAAAAGCAATAAAATTGTTGTTTGATTTCGATTGCCTTTTCTTATGGTTTTTAACGCCGAATAAAAGGTTAAACTACTTATTAACATTGCTATAGTACTATATAAAAAAGCAATTGGTAATTGAAATTCCTTTAACCAATCGGGTCTAGATTTACTCACTACATAAGCACTTGTTAACCCCGCAAAAATCATACAAATGCTAATCATTCCAAACCACAACAACATTTTATAGGTTTTTCCTTTGCGTTCTTGTTCTTCTTCAAAAGTCATTCTATTTTCCATAACTATCGTAAAAATTTATCAACAACATATACTATTTGTAGCAATGATATATAAGAAACACTAACCAACATTAACTTTCGAGCAGCTTTTGCGTCCATTGCATTATGTAATTTAAATGCATAAAATAACATCCAAATTCCTAATACTCCAACAATAATTACTGCCGGAATGGACAAGAATAAATGACCCGTAAACCCAAAAGCTGGAATTACCGATGCTAAAATAGTCCAAAAAGTATATAATATTATTTGTAAAGCCGTCTTTTTATCTTTTTTACCCGTAGGTAACATAAAAAATCCTGCTTTTTTATAATCATCAAATAAAAACCAACCAATTGCCCAAAAATGAGGAAATTGCCAAAAGAACTGAATGATAAATAACGTTCCTGCTTCAATTCCAAAGTGACCCGTAGCCGCCACCCAACCTAACATAAACGGAATAGCTCCTGGAAACGCACCCACAAAAACAGATAACGGTGTAATAGTTTTTAAAGGCGTATATAAACTAACATACATAAATATCGAAATAGCACTAAACATTGCTGTTTTCGGATTCACATTATATAAAATAATTAGCCCTAAAATAGTAAGCGCACTTCCAAAAATAAATGCGGTTTGTTTCGTCATTCGTTCTGAAGGCAACGGACGATTTTTTGTGCGATCCATTAATGCATCCAAATCTTTTTCAATAATTTGATTAAAAACATTTGAAGCACCCACCATGCAATAACCTCCTACGGCTAACAAAAATAATACATACCAATTGTAAGAAGACCAAGAATCTATTCCTAATAAATAACCAGCAATGGTTGAAAAAACAACACTGATAGCCAATCGAGCTTTTGTAATTTCTACAAAATCCTTATACAACGATGTTTTTGTTTGATTAATTGTTTCCAATTTATTAATGTGTTTTCGCTATAAAATGCGTGCAAAGATACGATATGAAAATTAGAATTTAGAATTTAAAAAATAGAAAATTTAATTAAAACTGAAAAAAATAATTAATAGTCGGTATTTGAGATTTCACCTGTAACAATTGCCTTTGCAGAAGAAGTACCAATTCGTTTTACTCCTAACTGAATCATCGATATAGCTTCATCATACGTTCTAACTCCTCCAGCTGCTTTTACAGGCAATGGAAATGAGTTTTCAAGCATTAATTTAATGGTTGGTAAAGTGGCTCCATTTGGTATATTATCTGCAGTTTTATAAAAACCAGTTGACGATTTTACAAACACTTTTTCATACTCATTTTCTGAGAAATTTGAAATTATGGTGTTTTTAATCAGTGCTGTTAGTTGAACGATTTGATGTGTATCTAAAGCCGCAACTTCAATAATCCATTTGACTATTTTATGATGTGCTAAACCAAGTTGTGTACAAGCAATAACTTGTTGTTTAACCTCATCGATGAATCCGTTTTTAAACGCTTTATAATTGATTACAAAATCTAAATCATCTGCCCCATTTATTATAGCTTCATTTGCTTCTTTGAGTTTGCTGGACAATGAACCTTCACCTTGTGGAAAATCGATAACGGTTCCAATGGCAACTTTAGATTTTGCCTTTTGGATCATTTCTTTTGCTAAAGCTACTTGCTCTGGTCGAATCATGATCAATTTGAATTGGCAATCGATTGCTTCTTGAATGGTGTTTTTTACAATTATTGTATTTTCAGCTTCCGATAAATTAGCCTGAGACGCCGTTTTCAAATAGGTTGAATCTAAATAATTTCTAATATCCATTGTTCTGGTTTGAATTACATGTAAAAATAAAAAAATCCCATCAAAATGGGATCTTTTATTAGGTTATATTTTTAATTCAATTTTCTTATCCTTGTATACAACAAAATCACAAAAAAACCTGTGAGTGTTCCTAGCGAATTGGCTAAAACATCAAATGGATCAGCTTGTCGATTTGCTGTGAGTTTTGCTTGGAAAAATTCCATACAAATTCCGTAAAACAAAGTTACTAGAACTAATATTAAAGCGAATCTGTGATACTTCACAATACGTTTTAATCCGAAATACCACAAGACAAAAAACACAAAATAAAAAACAAAATGGGCTGTTTTGTCGTTTCCAGGTATTGAAATAGCTGGTATATTTTTCATACTTGCTAAACTGGCAACCGTAACTCCAATTGTCCAAAGAATAGCTAGAATTAAAAAATTACGCTCCGATAAGTGCTTTGTAATCTTCACTTGATAAAAGTGTCTCAATTTCTGAAACATCCGAAATTTTAACTTTTACCATCCAACCATCACCATAAGGATCTGTGTTTACTTTTTCAGGATCCGATTCTAATGAATCATTGAACTCGATGATTTCTCCTGAAAGTGGTAAAAATAAATCGGAAACCGTTTTTACAGCTTCAACTGTTCCAAAAACTTCATCTTTATCTAAAGTTTGATCCAAAGTTTCAACTTCAACATAGACAATATCGCCCAATTCTTTTTGAGCAAAATCGGTAATTCCTACAGTTGCAATGTCGCCATCAACAGAAACCCACTCGTGATCTTTTGTGTATTTTAAATTAGCTGGTATATTCATTTTGGTTTATTTTTTAGTGCTACAAATGTAATTGTATTTATTGAATTGTAAAAAAGGTTTTTATAATTTTTAATTACCAAAATTATATCGCAAAGTAAATCCGGCTCTTATGTTTGTAATTGGAAAAGAAGTTGAAATAACGGCTTGCGAAAATTGATGATCATAATATAAAATTGCCGTCATATTTTTACTAAATGAATAATCAGCAGTGAATCTTATAGACCACATGTCTTGACCGCCACCCAATTGGTTGTTATTATAATCTAAGTAACGAACAATAGTATTGTTTTTTCGTAAAGAAAAATCGGCTTTAATATTAATATCACTTTTAATAACACCTGAAACATTGTCAGCTAATGAAGAATTAATAGTTACATCTTTGATGCGATATCCTAACCCAATAATATATTCATTTCCACTTACTTCAGTTAGTAAATTATTATCAAAACTCATATTTAAGGTTCGGTCTTTTTTAATTTCAGCTAAAATTTTAAATGAATTTTTAAGCGTCATATCTACTTTAATCAATGGATTAAATTGTTCTGATAAATTCACATTAGAAATTAACTTATTCGCATAAAAATTACCATTAGCATCTGTTGGCGTTGTATTCAAATTTGAACGAAACGCATTGATATTATAACTTGCTCGATACCCATGCTGAATAGAAAATGTTTTAAAGGAATCTTTGAACCATTTATAACGCATTAGACCCGTATATTTAACATTCCAATTAGGTAACGGAATCGATTTAAACACTCCGGTTGACACCTTTCCTGCGTCTTGACCAGAATAAGCAGCCAAAAACGATGGTAATAATACTTGCTGACTATTTTTTCCAAATCCAACAGGGTAGCCTTCGGCATCTCTTGGAATTGAGCCTGTTCCATAATATTTTTCGGCTAATCGATCGGCAACAATTAAACGATTTGTTCTAAAATCATCAAAAGCAGCAGAACCATTAATATCACTTTGTGAGAACGCGGTTTTAATTAAAATTGTCGAAATATTAAAGTTTCCAAAATCATATGGCGAACGCGAATTATATTGACCGCCCGAAACATCATATTGTTCAGAATAATTAAATGAATACATACGCTCACCTGTTAAATCAATTTTTAAATCTGGGAAAGGTTCTAATTGTGCTGTAAAATTCAATTGCTTATTTTTTACTTGTGTAAAATTTTGATTGAACTCTGGAAAAGTAGTTAACCAACCGTTTTTAGCGGCTTCATAACGCACATCTGCTTGACTTCCAAAAACAAATCCAAGCGTCGGTTTAGATGATCCAAAGAAACCTAAACCAGGTAAATAACCCGGTAGTACTGTTCCGCTATTTTCGGTATAATTTACTTGAATGTTTTTTATACTTGTTGCAACACCGATTAATCCGCTTACAAAGACATTTCTTTCTGTAGATGTGTTTTTGCTTTTTGCTGCAACTTTTTGTCCTGGTTTTGGTGCGGCTCCTTTTTCTTTTGTGTTATTTTTAGACTTATTTGATTTATTTTTAGTTAATCCAATATATTTATAAAAAGTATCCATGTTAAACGTTGTGTTTAACTTGTGCGAACTTGCATTTTGAATGGTGTTTCCAAGTTGATAGCTCGTACCATCTTCTGCTTCAATGGAAGAAAAAGCATCCGATGCTCTTTGCCAATTATAGTCTCCAGTATAAATATAAGTTGATTTTATAAAGGCTAATGCAGGAATTTTATTTATTGGCAAATCATAATTTACAACAATTTGTTGATTGTGTTGGTTAGATTGACCAATGTTCCAATAATCATCCCAAATATCTAAACCATCAATTGGTAAGTTATTTTCATCTAAATAATTTCGAACAATATTATTTGACGAAGCCGTATAATTTACCCGAAGCGCTTTTGTAATATTGTAATTGAATCCATAATTGTAATTGAAGAAGTAATTTCTTCGGTATAAATCTCCAAGTCCAATTCCTTGAACATCTACTAAACGAAAACGTTGTTGGTTAAATTGTCTAATGATATTTGAACTAAACGAAATATTAGTTGGTAAAAAATTAAAGTTGAAATCACTTAATAATTTATAATAACCACTTTTCTTAAGTGCTTTTGAATTTTTAAATGGCTCAAGTGTCAATGGTTTGAATGAATAAGCATAATCTACAGAAGATCTGTTTTGTTGATCTAATAAACTTTCAATTTCATAATCATGATGTTCTGTTTGATTTAACGAATAGGAAAGTGTTAGATTTTCAACATCATAAAAATGAGATTTCTTTTCTGGATTTTTTTCTTTTCTAACCCCTATAAAATTGATGCTTGTTCGTTTTGTATAATCAATTGCTCTATTTTCAATATTAGCTCTTTCTGCAGCATCACTGGTTACATCTAATAACTGATTAAGCTCAATATCTTGATAAAATGGATCAAATTTAGGGGTAATTGTTTCTTCGCCTACGCCATAGTTAAACGGCAGGTTTACTCCCCATTTTTTTGGCAGCAATTTACCTAAATTAACGTTAGTTACAATGTCATATTGAAAAACATCTTCCCTACTTCTTTCATTTGGACCTTGTTCTAATGCGCCAAAACCAATAGTACTTACACGGGTAGTTGCTGAAACACTTGCAAAATCGGCAATTTTTGCATCTAAATTAGCAATTGCAGCATATCCTCCTTTGTTGTCCATATCGGAAATACGCAACTCATTAAACCAAACTTCTCCTCGTAATGGTCCCGCTGAATTCTTATTTTTTACACCAACCATCAAGGTTCTCACCAATCCGAAGTTTGGATTTCCTTTAATACCTATTGTTAATCTATTTTCAGAAGAACCCAATGCGCCTTCTTCCACAAAACCGATACCATTTGCATCATAAATAATTCCAGGGTCGTTGCCCAATGCTAATATTTTTAACTTTGTAAGTAAAGCGAGAGATAATTCAATTTCGTTTTCTGCTGGCCAAATTGCTTCAGCAGAAGTGGCGCCGTGCGGTGTTACTTTTAATGGCATTTCTACTTGATAGAAATTATCCGTAAAGTCATTCCCAAAACGAATAAAAGCAACCATTTCATCATCTTGCAATCGATCTGAACTAGTATTTCCTTCAATGGCCTCGGCATGTAAAAACATACGCAACTTTTTAAACTGACGCATATCAACATTTACATTTTTAAAAACAGCTCTACTATCTGCCGTTTCTAATCCTCCCAATCCTGAAACCGCAGGGTTTTTCTTATAAACTCTCAACGAAAGAGATTGTTCGTTTTGATTGATTACCGTATTATTATTGTACAATTGTTCACGAACCACTCCAGGTGGTGTTACATAATTTATTGGGGTTCTGTTTCCGTTTTCTTGAATGTTTAGAGCCACAACATCAAAACCGGTATTATCATCGTTTACATCAATATCATTAACATCTAGCGAACTGGTGTATCGTCTCCATTCTCCTCTCACTAAATCTAGTGCTCCAAAACGCAAGGTAACTTCTTCTTTGAATCCGGTCATGTACATACGCATAAATCGGATAGATCTGAAATCTGAAATTGGTCCAACTTTATTTGCATTGGTAAACTCTAAAATTGGAATTTTATACAAAATCCAGCGTACTTTTCCTCTTTCTCCATTTGGTAAATCAACACTATTATCTTCTCTAGAATCAGCTATATAATTTTGTCCAACTGGCACAGCTCCAGGAGGATAATACTGAATTGGCACTTCAAATTTAAAATAAGCATTAATAGTGTTCATTGTGTTGTCTCGATTGACATCTTCCACATCTGGATAAGTAGTATTTCCTCTATTTGTATCGGTAACAGTTACTGGTGAATTGCCTTCATTTCCGTTATAATTTCTGTATCTATTAATTACATCTCCAGAAGCACTTAAATAAAATTGATAATTATCTGCCGCTGGATCAGGTTGTGCTGCAAATGATGGATATTTTTCTGCTTCATCAAGGTCAGTTAGTCCATCAAATCCCGCATCTTGAACTGTTCTATTAGCTTCTGATGTATCAAAGGCATAAATTAAGGATTGTGATGCTGGTACTTTTCCCCAAGCTGTTTCTACTGTAGGTTGTGTTGAATTAACTTCTGGCAATCCGTTTTCAAATAATTTTCTACCGTCTCTTAAAACATCTTCTGAAATTTCCCCTAAATTAAATACCAATTTACCTGTATTTGTTGGATCTGTAACATCACCCGGATTTCCATAAAAGGGATCCATTACCCAAAATTGAATGTACTCAACATTTGACTGTTCAAAATTGGTTGAATTAATAGGACGCATAATTCCTGCCCAATTGTTAGGAGCATCAGCATCAGAAAAAACGTTTGTTGCTGCTAATGCAGGATTAAAATTATAGGGGCCTCTGTCTTTTGGAAAATAGGTTAAATCTAATGTATTAATTACAGTCGTTTGACCTTGTGCAATATCGGTCACTGGGTATAATTCTCTACTGAAAATACGCCTAGTTCTATTTAAAGATAAATCATCATCGTTAATTCCAGAAGGGCGCTGAGTATAGAAAACTGGATCTATATTATACCAAGCCATTTTAGCTCTTTTGAAGCCCACGCTTAATGCATCAACTGCTGGTTCATCTGCAGTAGGATTACTATCAAAATTTTCTTCTAAAGGCACACTCGCTAGAGACCAAGATAGTGGTGAACGCATATCTATTGTTGATTGAGAGCCTTCAAAATCGTCAATATATGTTGTAGCTTCTCCATTAAACTGATCAGTTTTTGAACTACCCGGTTTTAAATAAGCAAATTCTCCTCTAAACGAAATACTTGATGGAACATCGGTATCGATATTTGGCAGTTTATTTACTAATCTGGTTAAAAAAGGAACTTCGGTAGAAAAATTTGTATTAAATCCGAAAATAGTATTATTTACAGATTCTTGTCCGTAGTTTGATTTTGTGGTGAATGGTCGCTCAGTCATATTTAATACAGTTGCGCCAATCAAAAACTTATCATTAAATTTATGCTCTACATTGAAACCCCAAAATCTTCTTGTTTGTTGTCCGAATACTGCATTGTTTTCAACAGAAACTTCAATAGGAGTATTTGAAGCTTGTAAAGAAGGATCTAATATTTGGACTTTACCTAATTGATAATTTACGGTATAATCAACCCCTTCCACTAGAGTTCTACCACCGGCAGTAACCACCACTGATCCTTGGGGCACATTAAATGCTCCAATAGAAATTCCGTCACCACCTGCTGACTTATATCGTCCTCTTATCTGAAATTTATTTTTAGCACTTTCTTGTAATGCAGCTGCTTGCGTTGATTTATATAGATTTCTAAACACATATTTTGTTTGGTTGCTATTGTAAATTCCTCCATCATAATCTTCAGCTCCATTAGTTCGTAACTTTTCAAATAAATGTTTACCAAAAGGTTCAACTGTAGTAAAAATTATCCTTCCCTTTTGAGGATCTATGGTTGTACCTGGTATAAAATCGAAAAAACCATCTCCACCTTCTTGGGGATCATTTGTGTAATTTAATTTATCAATATTAAACACTTTTAACAATGGCGTATCAGCTACATTTGAAGGAAGTGGATCAACTCCGGCTTGTGTAATGTAATTTAAAGGCGAAGGATCGGTGTATAAAATATTCAACTTAAAATCTTCTTGCTGTAGTTGATATCCGCCCTGAATTTGATAAATATTTTTCATCATCAAATCCCAAACCGGCTCCTCGACAACTACTAAATTCCCTTTTAGCATTTTTAACACTAATGCTTGTGATGAAGGTACACCAGAAGTATCTACATTTGTAGCGTCTACCCCATCTGTTCCAAATTCTCCCACTTGAAATACTTGATCACCAATTGTATATTGATAGGCAACTGCTAATACTTCGTCATTTGCTAATCGCTGATTTAAAGATATATACCCCAATTGCGGATGAAAGGTATATTCTGAAGCCGAAAGTTTTCTGGCGTTTTCTAATTTAGCAAAATCAATACCTTCAGCCATTCCTGAAATATTAAATCCGTTTAAAGCGGTAGAAACATCTCGAATAGAAGGATTTAAAAAATTACTGCCAATTGCATTAGGATCAAATTTATTATTAGCATTATTTGAAGGGGAGTCTGGACCTACATTAAAAAAATCTGGATTTGGAACACCTACTACTTCACTATCTTGAATCCCAAAAAGTCTTGCTTCTCCTAAATCTTGTAAAGCAACAATATTTCTAAGATTATTTTCGGTTGTGCTAACTCTATTTTGTTTGTTTGTAATCCAAACTTCTACTCGAGTAATTTGCACACGAGAATTAATATAAGGATAATTTTCTAGAGCTTTGTCGTATTTATTTCTAAAATATTGTGATAAAAAATAATGCCGATCTGAATCATAATCTAACGCAAACATTTCAAAATCCTGAAGCGTTCCTCCACCTTGAGAAGTAACTGATTTGGTCTGTGATTTTTGCTCAGAAAAAACACCTGTAAAGGTAGTTTTACCAAATTGCAATTGTGTTTTTACTCCAAATAAGCTTTGCGCGCCTCGCACTAATGAATTTGAAAGAGGAAAACTAACATTACCAATTTCAATTTTTTTGATAATAGAATCTTCGCCTCCAGAAACGCTAGGATCAAATTCTAATTTAATTAAGTTTTGAAAAGCAAAAGTAGATTGGGTATCGTAATTAATATTTACATTTAATCGAGTCCCAACTTTTCCTTGCAACCCTACACTTATTCTTTGATCAAAATCAAAACTAGTGGTTCTTCTATTTCGTGGTGAAAATGATGGATTGTCTTGTTTGGTGAAACGAACACCCAAGTCAAGTTCTACAGAACCTGTAGGTTTTACATCAATTGTATTACTCCCAAAAATACTTTCAAATAGTTTTGAATTGATTCGATAAACAGGAAGTAAATTCTTTTTAGCAGCTTCTGAACCTGCCTTTCTACCATCGATTGCAGCCGATTTTTCTTGATAATAATTGCGCATTTGTTCGCGCAACATTAATTCTTGATATTGCTTTGGCGTTAATATTAATGGATAATTTATGTTAAATCCGTCTACTGAATTCGTATAAATATACCTATCGGTTACTGGATCATAAGTGTAAGATTCTAGGATACTTTTTGGATTTGGAATAGTAATTTTCCCTAAATCAACCCCTTTTTTAATAGAATCTTGAACGGCTTCATCTACTTGTGCTACAAGTGTACATGAAAAAAGCATTAACAAAAATGCAATACTATATTTTAAGGTATCTTTTATTTTAAGTACGTTTCTTTTCAAGACTTATAAATTTTTTAACGCTTGCTTAATTAAATTTTCAACAGAAGCATTTGGTGTTTCTCTAATGATTTTATCAATCACTTTTTCTGCTGTTTTTCTCACAAATCCTAAAACTTCTAAAGCAGATAACGCTTCTTCTTTGTTTGTATTGCTTTCAACTACAGAAACTTCATCTAAATTATACACTTTTAACACTTTTTCTTTTAAATCCAAGATAATTCGTTGTGCCGTTTTTGCTCCAATTCCTTTCATTGATTGCATTGTTCCCACATCGTTTGAAGCTATGGCCTGAATAATTTGGTTAGGAGCTAAAGAAGACAACATTGTTCTTGCTGTACTTGCGCCCACTCCAGAAACCGAAAGTAATAATTTAAACAACTCGCGTTCTTGTTTTTCAACAAACCCATACAAAGTATGAGCGTCTTCGCGAATTTGTAAAAAGGTAAATAATTTTAAACTTTCTGAATCGGGAAGTAAAGAATAGGTATGCAAAGATATATTGATATGATATCCCACTCCGTTACAATCTATTATAACTTCGGTTGGTGTTTTTTCAACTAATCGTCCTTGAATGTGAGCTATCATATTTCCTTATTATTATTATTTTTTCTTGCCTTTTTCTTGAGCATCTACAACTGCTACTGCTGCCATATTTACCATTTCTTCCACACTTGCACCTAGTTGAAATACGTGCACTGGTTTGTCTAATCCAAGAATTATTGGTCCAATTGATTCGGATTTATTTAATTCTTTCAATAATTTATAGGTAATGTTTGCTGCATCCAAATTAGGAAAAATCAATGTGTTGACTTTCTTATCTACTAACTTAGAAAACGGAAACTTACTTTTTAACATGTCTGGATTTAAGGCGAAGTCCGTTTGAATTTCTCCGTCTACGATTAAATCTGGAAAATTTTCATGCAGATAATCTACGGCTTGTCTTACTTTATTAGGTCCTTCATTTTGTGAAGAACCAAAATTTGAATAAGAAACCATTGCAATTACTGGTTCCATTCCAAACATTCGAACGGTTTTAGCTGTCATCAAAGCAATTCTTGCTAATTCATCTGCTGTTGGATTTGGATTAATTGCAGTATCAGATAAGAAAATAGGGCCTCTAGCCGTCATCATCATATTTGTAGTAGCAATTTTTGAAACATTTGGCATTTTATCAATTAATTGCATAACTGGCTTAATTGACGAAGGGTAACTTCTAGCATGCCCGGTTAGAAAAGCATCAGCTTCTCCTGTGTTTACCATCATTAGTCCAAAATAATTGCGCTCACGCATCCATTTTTCAGCATCTAAAAGGGTAATTCCTTTGCGTTTTCTACTTTCCCAAAAATGTTTTGCATATTCTAAGCGCTTTGCCTCAGATTCTTTTGTTTTTGGATCAAAAATAGGCACTTCGGCATCAAAACCAATTTCATCTTTTAGCTCTTTAATAATTTCTTTATTTCCTAATAATATAGGGAAACCAATACCTTCTTCGTGTACAATTTGAGCTGCCTTTAATACATCTATTTGATCGGCTTCAGCAAAAATAATGCGTTTTGGGTTGGTTCTTGCTCTATTGGTTAATAATCGAATCATTTTATTATCAGAACCCATTCGTTCTAATAAATCATCTTTATATTTTTCCCAATCAGTAATTGGAGCTGTTGCTACACCAGATTCCATAGCTGCTTTAGCTACTGCTGGCGGAACTGCAGCGATTAATCTTGGATCAAAAGGTTTTGGTATAATATAATCGCGACCAAACGTTAATTTTGTTTCACCATAGGCAATATTTACTTGTTCTGGAACCGATTCTTTAGCTAATTCGGCTAAAGCAATAACGGCGGCCTTTTTCATTTCCTCATTAATTTTTGTAGCTCTAACATCTAGCGCTCCTCTAAAAATGAACGGAAAACCTAATACATTATTTACTTGGTTAGGATGATCTGAACGACCCGTAGCCATAATGATATCTTTACGGGTATCGATAGCTAAATTATAATTGATTTCTGGCGTAGGATTTGCCATTGCAAAAACGATTGGATTATCGGACATTGACAATAACATTTCAGGTGTAACTATATCACCTGTAGATAATCCTACAAAAACATCAGTACCTTTCATAGCGTGAGCTAAATTATCATACTGCTTATCTGTTGCATAAGGCAGTTGCATTTCGGTAACTTTTGGATCGTCTTTTCGTAATGCTCCTTTACTATTAAACATTACAATATTTTCTGGTTTTACACCAAAGGCAACATATAAATTAGCACAAGCAATGGCAGCCGAACCTGCACCTGAAATCACCATGGTTATATCTTCCATTTTCTTACCTGCCAATTCAACGGCATTTAACAAAGCAGCTGATGAGATAATCGCAGTTCCGTGTTGGTCATCATGCATTACTGGAATATTCAATTCCTCCACCAAACGTCTTTCAATTTCAAAAGATTCAGGTGCCTTGATGTCTTCAAGATTAATACCTCCAAAAGTAGGCGCAATGTTTTTAACCGTTTCTATGAATTTATCTACATCTTTAGTGTCCACTTCAATATCGAATACATCGATATCAGCGAAGATTTTGAACAACAAACCTTTTCCTTCCATTACGGGTTTTGAAGCTTCTGGACCAATATCACCTAAACCCAAAACAGCAGTTCCGTTTGAAATTACGGCTACTAAATTTCCTTTTGCAGTATATTTATAAACGTTGTTAACGTCTTTTTCAATTTCTAAACACGGCTCTGCAACTCCAGGAGAATAGGCTAATGCTAAATCTCTTTGGGTCGCATATTTTTTTGTGGGAACTACCTGAATTTTACCAGGTGTTGGTTTTGCGTGATATAATAAGGCTTCTCTACGTTTACTATCTTTATGCATGGTTTTTTATTTTACTAACTTACAAATATAGTAGTATACGCATAAAATGAGAAATTATTTTAGGATTCTTTTGAAAAATTTATATTTCGAAGCAAGCCTTCATATTTTGTTCGTTTCAATGCTGAATTCTGAAATACCTTTTGAAAAGTATCATTGGTAATTTCTTCCCAATCAGATTTGGAATAACTTAAAATTTCAGGTGTAGCCTGCAATAAGGGTTCATTATGTGGCTTAGAAAATCTGTTCCACGGACAAACGTCTTGGCACACATCGCAACCGAACATCCAATCGTCAAATTTACCTTTCATTTCTTGCGGCAAATTATCTTTCAATTCAATGGTAAAATACGAAATACATTTACTTCCATCCACCACATAAGGCGCTACAATAGCTTCTGTAGGACAAGCATCAATACATGCTGTGCAAGAACCACAATGATCGGTTGTAGCCGTATCATATGCTAAATCCAAATCCACTATTAGTTCGGCAATAAAATAAAACGAACCTACTTTTTGCGTTATTAAATTGCTGTTTTTACCTATCCAACCCAAGCCACTTTTTGCTGCCCAAGCTTTATCTAATATAGGTGCCGAATCTACAAAAGCTCTTCCAGATACTTCACCAATTTCGGTTTGAATGAAATGTAATAATTCTTTAAGTTTTTCTTTTATAACCTGATGATAGTCTTGTCCGTATGCGTATTTTGAAATTTTATAGGAATCTTGATTTTGAAGTTCAGCAGGATAATAATTCAACAATAAAGAAATTACACTTTTTGCACCGTCTACTAATAAGGTTGGATTTAAACGTTTGTCAAAATAGTTTTCCATGTAACTCATTTGACCGTTCATATTTTGGTTCAACCAATTTTCAAGTCTTGGAGCTTCTTCTTCCAGAAAACCAGCTTTAGAAATACCACAAGAGAGAAAGCCGAGTCTTTTGGATTCGGCCTTGATCAATTGAGTATATTTTTCTTTAATGTTTATCAAACTAAAATAAACCGCCTTGTATATTATGTTTAATTTTCCCTAAGTGCTTGTACGCTTTTTCAGTTACCTCACGACCTCTTGGAGTTCGCATAATAAATCCTTCCTGAATTAAAAAAGGTTCATAGACTTCTTCAATGGTTTCACCGCTTTCGGAAACTGCTGTAGCTAATGTTGATAATCCTACAGGACCTCCTTTGAATTTTTCTATAATAGTCAAAAGAATTTTATTATCCATTTCATCCAAACCATGAGCATCAACATTTAATGCTTTTAATGCAAATTTTGCTATTTCAATATCTATTGAACCATTTCCTTTGATTTGAGCAAAATCTCTAACTCTACGTAATAATGCATTTGCGATACGTGGTGTTCCTCTACTTCTACCAGCAATTTCGATAGCGGCTTCCATAGTAATTGGCATTTTTAAAATAGACGAACTACGTTGCACAATTGTGGTTAACAATTCGGTATTGTAATATTGTAATCTACTTTGAATTCCGAAACGTGCTCGCATTGGTGCTGTTAATAATCCTGAACGAGTGGTGGCACCCACTAAAGTAAACGGATTTAAATTGATTTGAACCGTTCTAGCATTTGGACCCGATTCAATCATAATATCAATTTTAAAATCCTCCATAGCGGAATATAAATACTCTTCAACAATTGGACTTAAACGATGAATTTCATCAATAAATAGAATATCTCTTTCTTCTAAATTGGTCAACAAACCTGCTAAATCACCAGGTTTATCTAAAACGGGGCCTGAAGTAATTTTAATACCAACTCCTAATTCGTTTGCTAAAATATTTGCTAAAGTTGTTTTTCCTAAACCTGGAGGGCCATGAAATAGGGTATGATCAAGTGCTTCATTTCTCAAATTAGCCGCTTGAACAAAAACTATTAGATTATCTAATACTTGTTCTTGTCCAGCAAAATCATCAAAACTGAGCGGTCGTAACGCTTTTTCGATATCGATATCTTGTGGAGAATAAGACTCTTTATTGGGATTCAAATTTTCATTCATAAAAACAAAGATAATAAACTTATAAAACAAAAACCTCTCCGATTGGGAGAGGTTTGTATATGGTGGAAAAAATCTTAGTGATGTAACACTTCTTCTCCTTCTTTCATTGGTGTAATTTGAGAGACAAAATCTTCATCATGACCTGGCTTGCTATAATCATAAGGCCATCTGTGTACTTCAGGGATTTCTCCAGGCCAGTTTCCGTGAATATGTTCCACTGGTGTAGTCCATTCTAAAGTATTTGATCTCCATGGATTTTGAGATGCTTTCTTACCATAGAAAATACTATAGAAGAAATTCCAGAAGAAAACGATTTGGAACGCCGCACCCACGATAGCAAAAATCGTAATTAAAACATTCACATCAGCTAATTCATCAAATAACGGGAAAGCTGAGTTAGTATAGTAACGTCTTGGTAAACCAGCCATTCCAATAAAGTGCATTGGGAAGAAAACTCCGTAAGCACAAACAGCAGTTACCCAGAAGTGAACATAACCTAAATTTTTATTCATCATTCTTCCAAACATTTTAGGGAACCAGTGGTAAACACCAGCAAAGAATCCATAAAGTGCAGAGATACCCATTACTAAGTGGAAGTGAGCTACTACGAAATACGTATCGTGAACGTTAATATCTAACGTTGAATCTCCAAGAATAATACCAGTTAAACCTCCAGTGATGAAAGTAGATACCAATCCGATAGAGAATAACATTGCAGGATTTAGTTGTAAGTTACCTTTCCAAAGTGTTGTAATGTAATTGAATGCTTTTACAGCAGAAGGAATTGCAATTAATAATGTTGTAAAGGTAAATACCGAACCTAAGAAAGGATTCATACCAGATACGAACATGTGGTGACCCCAAACAATAGTTGATAAGAATGCAATTGCTAAGATAGAAGCAATCATTGCACGGTAACCAAAAATTGGCTTTCTTGAGTTAGTTGCTATAATTTCAGAAGTAATACCTAAAGCAGGTAATAATACAATGTACACTTCAGGGTGACCTAAGAACCAGAATAAGTGCTCGAATAATACTGGAGAACCACCTTGGTAATGTAAAACTTCACCTTGAATAAAAATATCTGATAAGAAGAATGATGTTCCAAAACTTCTATCGAAAATTAATAATAATGCTGCAGAAAATAATACAGGGAAAGACACAATACCTATAATAGCTGTTACAAAGAAAGCCCATACTGTTAAAGGCATTCTTGTCATAGTCATACCTTTTGTTCTTAAGTTAATGACAGTAACTACATAATTCAAAGAACCCATTAATGAAGATGCAATGAAAATTGCCATTGAAGCTAACCATAGTGTCATTCCTAATCCAGAACCAGGAATTGCTTGAGGTAATGCACTCAACGGAGGATAAATTGTCCAACCCGCAGAAGCAGGACCAGATTCCACAAACAAAGAAGCAATCATGATAATGCAAGAGACAAAGAACATCCAGAAAGACAACATGTTCATAAATCCTGAAGCCATATCACGAGCTCCAATTTGTAAAGGAATTAATAAATTACTAAAAGTACCACTTAAACCAGCGGTAAGTACAAAGAATACCATAATGGTACCGTGAATAGTTACCAATGCCAAGTAAATATCATTACGCATTACTCCGTCTGGTGCGAAATTATCTCCCAAGAATACTTTGAAAATTCCGAAAGATTCTTCTGGCCATGCAATTTGCATACGAAAGAATAAAGATAAAACAACTCCTACAATACCCATTAATAATCCCGAGATTAAGTATTGTTTCGCTATCATTTTGTGATCAATACTAAAAATATATTTAGTAATGAAAGTTTCTTTATGATGACCGTGATCGTGTGACATATTAATTCTATTATATGTGATAAAAAATTCTTATTTAATAACTTGGGCAACAACTTTTGTAGAATCCACTACAGGAACTCCTGCCGCTTCAACAGGCTTAGGCGCACTTGCTTCTTTCCATTGTTGTGCTAATGTAGGTTTATCTGATAACCAAGCTTTATATTCTTCTGGAGTATCAACTACAATTTTCATTTGCATATTATAATGTGATGCACCACAAATTTTGTTACATAATAATAAATAATCAAAAGTATATGGATCTAAAGCTGTACCCCCTTCAGCTACTAACTTAGCACTATTTTTGGTTCTTATTTTGTTAATTTTATCAACTTTAGCAACAATTGCAGCATCATTTCTCATATCTGCAGTTGTAACTGTAGGAGTAAATGAAAATTGAGTTATCATACCTGGAACACAGTTCATTTGTGCTCTAAAATGAGGCATATATGCAGAATGTAGAACGTCTTGAGAACGCATTTTAAAAATTATTTTTTTTCCTACAGGTAAATGTAATTCGGTAACTACTTTATCATCTTGCGCAGCTGGATCAGCTAAATCAACACCTAAAGTATTAATGCCTTCAATTAATCTAACGTTTGCTTTACCTAACGTTTTATCATCACCTGCATAACGTGCTTCCCAACCAAATTGTTTTGCATATAATTCAATTACAATAGCATCTTGCTTGTCTTCTTCATCAACAAACATAATGTTATTCCAAGTATATAAACCATACATGATTAATCCCGCTAAAACAATTACTGGAATAATAGTCCAAATTGCTTCTAATTTATTATTATCGGCAAAGTATAATGCTTTTTGACCTTCTTTACCTCTATACTTGAAAGCAAAATAATGCAATAAAAACTGGGTAAAAGTTTGTACAAAGAAAATCAATGCCATTGAAATTCCCATTAAATTATCATAGTCAATACCATGTTCAGAGGCTGGTGTTCCAAGAACTAAATCGCCCCATGCAAATAAGGAATAAATAGTAAATAGATAAATGAATCCAACAAAGGCAAACATTAAGTAACCATTAACACTATTATCTTTATCATTAGCAATCTCTGAATTATCAGAAGCATTACCGACCTGTGTTAAATCAAAAATTTTAGTCAATTGCCATACTGCAATTCCGATTAAAACTAAAACTGTAAATACCAAGAAACTTGTCATTTTTATTTCTTTTTAACTATTAATAATGAAAATGTTTACTTTCCTCAATGTATGGATTTCCTTTTGAAACTAATGGTGCTTTGGTTAATGTTGTGAATACAACAAAAATAAATAACCCTAAGAAAAATAATAGCGCACCTATTTCAGGAATACCAATAAACCATTGATCACCAACTGTAGCAGGCATAATCATATTGAAGAAATCAATATAATGACCAAATAATATTACAGTTCCAGCCATAACAACTACCCAAGTAAGTCGTTTAAAATCTGTATTAATTAAAATTAACAATGGGAAAAGGAAATTTAAAGCTAACATTCCGAAAAATGGTAATTTATAATGCTCAATTCGAGTTACAAAATAAGTAACTTCTTCTGGAATATTAGAATACCAAATCAACATAAATTGAGAGAACCATAAATAAGTCCAGAAAATACTAATACCGAACATGAATTTCGCTAAATCATGAATATGACTAGTGTTTACTTGTTCTAAATAACCTTTTGATTTTAAATATAAGGTTGTCATTGCAATTACGGTAATTCCACTAACAAAGAAACTTGCGAATACATACCAACCAAATAATGTGCTGTACCAGTGTGGATCTACAGACATAATCCAATCCCAAGACATGATAGACTCAGAAACAATGAAAAATACTAAAAAGAAGGCCGCTAATTTGAAATTTCTCTTGTATGGTGCGTTATCTGAAGCCGAATCTTGAGCAATAGAATTTTGTCTAAATTTAAATCGAACCCAGTTCCAAACTCCTAAGAAGATTAGAGCAGTCACCAAAAATCTAACCACATTTAACCAACCTTTTTTCTGAAAAATAAGCTTATCAAAATTTGCAGATTCTGGATTGATCACTTCTGGATCCATCCATACAAATAAATGATTGTGACCCCAATGCATACTAGCTGCAACAAGTAATACAAAGAAAATAATTGAACCAGGTAATAAATATCCTGTTATTCCTTCCATTACTCTAAATAATATTGGAGACCATCCCGCTTGAGCTGCATATTGAATAGCATAAAAAGCAAGTACTCCTAAAGAAATCAACATAAAGAAAATACAAGCAACATACAAAGCAGCCCATGGCTTATTTTGTAATTGATGTAAAACGTGCTCTAAATGTTTTGTGTGTTCCTCATCGCTATGAGCAACTTCTTCATTTTTATGAGAATCATGATTATCAGAATGAGTGTCAGCTAGTGCAACGGCAGCAACGGCTGTACTATCTACAGTTTCAACAACTGCATGAGTAGTATCAACAGCTTCGGCTTTAGCAGAATCAACTACATGATTTTCAGCATGTGCTTCAGTAACAGCTTGAACTGCATGAGCATCATGAGCTACATTTTCTGAATGAGCAGCCTCGTTATGGTGACTATCTGCTAACAATTTTTCTACATCTTCTATTGTTTTAGGAGCATTTAAAAATCCTGCAACAATTCCAACAACTCCAAGAGCCATTAAGATGAATGAAAAAGTTTTTAATTTACTTGAAAACGTGTACATATCTATTATTTTCAAAAAGTATTAGTATTATAATTCTGATTTAAGTTTTAAAACGTAATCTGTTACTTGCCATCTTTCTTCTTGTGATAATTGATTAGCATGAGAACCCATAGAATTCAAACCATAAGTGATTACATGATAAATACTTCCCTCGGTGATTTCTCTGTCTTTATAATTAGGAACTCCTAAGAATTTTTCTTTAACTACTAGATTTCCTTTACCATCACCTTTTTCACCGTGACAAATTGCACAATAAATGTTAAACAATTCTTTTCCTTTTTCAGCATTTAAACTCAGGGAATCAAGTGGTGATTTTAAAGAAGCTTTCGCTAAAGCATAGCCTTCTGGAGTATTTGGAATCTCATAAGGAACAAAACCTCTTTTAATAGACCCATTTACTGGAGTTTGTGCTTCAACCCCTCCTTTAAAAACATCATGCTCAGAATATGTTTCATAAGAAACTGCTTCATACATGTTAGGGAAAAACTGATAGTTAGGTTTAGATTTATCGAAACAAGAAGTTGCCATAAAAGACAAACCTACCACTGCTACTATTTTATATAATCTTTTCATAACTATTCTTAATGCTTTTCAATTACTTTAACTTCAACTGCTCCTGTACTAGTGAAAAAAGAAACCAATTCTTCTTCATTTCCGTGAACACCTACCTCCATTAAAAAATGGTCATCTGTAGTTCTTACATCTGGATTTTCAGCTTTTTTAAATGGCCATAATTTACTTCTCATATAAAAAGTGATTACCATTAAGTGCGCTGCAAAAAATACTGTTCCTTCAAACATAATTGGCACAAATGCAGGCATATTATCAATATAGCTAAAACTTGGTTTTCCTCCAATATCTTGAGGCCAATCATTTATCATGATGAAATTCATCAATGCAGTATATATTGAAAGTCCAGTTAATCCATATAGAAATGCAGCGATGGCAATTCTTGTTGGAGCTAACCCCATTGCTTTATCCAACCCGTGAACTGGAAATGGAGTATATATTTCTTCGATATGATGATGAGCTGCTCTAGTTTTTTTTACAGCATCCATTAAAACATCATCATCATTATATATAGCGTGTATTACTTTATTACTCATAATATTAATGATTATCTGAATGATTATGACCGTTTTCTTCTCTTGCTTTCTTGTAATTATCTCCTGATGATTTCAAGATTGTTTTAACTTCCGCTTGAGCAATTACCGGGAAACTTCTAGAATATAATAAGAACAATACAAAGAAGAATCCAATTGTTCCAATATAAATACCCGCATCAACAAATGTTGGTTGGAACATTGTCCAAGAAGATGGTAAATAATCTCTATGTAACGAAGTAACGATAATTACAAAACGCTCAAACCACATTCCTACGTTTACCACAATTGAAATGATAAATGAAGCCATTATGTTTGTTCTAATTTTCTTAGACCACATTACTTGAGGAGAAATTACATTACAAGTCATCATTAACCAGTATGACCACCAGTAAGGACCTGTAGCTCTATTTAAGAACGCATATTGCTCATATTCTACTCCTGAATACCAAGCAACAAATAACTCAGTAATATATGCACAACCTACGATAGAACCTGTAATCATGATTACAATATTCATTAATTCAATATGTTGTACTGTGATATAATCTTCTAAGTTTGATACTTTTCTCATGATGATAAGTAAAGTATTTACCATTGCAAATCCTGAGAAAATAGCTCCAGCAACGAAGTATGGAGGAAGAATTGTAGTATGCCATCCTGGAATTACTGAAGTAGCAAAGTCAAATGATACAATAGTATGTACAGAAAGTACTAATGGAGTAGCTAAACCAGCTAAAACAAGAGAAACCTCTTCAAAACGTTGCCAGTCTTTAGCTCTACCCGACCATCCGAATGATAAAATAGAATATACTCTTTTTGTAAATGGAGTCACTGCTCTATCACGTAACATTGCGAAATCGGGTAATAAGCCAGTCCACCAGAAAACTAATGATACTGATAAATAAGTTGAAATTGCAAATACGTCCCATAATAATGGTGAGTTAAAATTCACCCATAATGATCCGAATTGATTTGGAATTGGTAATACCCAGTATCCTAACCATGGACGACCCATGTGAATAATTGGAAATAAACCTGCTTGAACTACTGAGAAAATAGTCATTGCTTCTGCAGAACGGTTAATAGCCATTCTCCATTTTTGACGGAATAATAATAATACGGCCGAGATAAGAGTTCCAGCGTGACCGATACCTACCCACCAAACGAAATTGGTGATATCCCATGCCCAACCTACTGTTTTATTTAATCCCCATGTTCCAATACCAGTAGAAATAGTATAAACCATACAACCTACTCCCCATAGGAAAGCGGCTAATGCGATTGAAAATACTGTCCACCATTGCTTATTTGCTCTACCTTCTACAGGTCTAGCTACATCTACCGTAACATCGTGGTAAGATTTACTTCCAACTACTAACGGTTTTCTAATGGGTGCTTCGTAATGAGACGACATAATCCTTTATATTGTTTCTGTTAATTAATATTTATTTATCGTTTCTAACTTTTACGTGATAGAAAACGTTTGGTTTTGTTCCAATATGTTCTAATAAATGATACATTCTTTCGTCTTCTAATAGTTTAGCAACATCTGAAGTTTCATCATTTACATCGCCAAACTTCATAGCTCCACTAGTACAAGCTGCAGAACATGCTGTTTGGAATTCATCTTTCCCAACTAATCTTCCCTCGCGTTTCGCTTTTAATTTAACTGCTTGAGTCATTTGGATACACATTGAACATTTTTCCATAACTCCACGAGAACGAACATTAACGTCTGGATTGATAACCATACGGCCTAAATCGTCATTCATGTGATAATCAAACTCGCTATTTTTGTTATACAAGAACCAGTTGAAACGTCTTACTTTATATGGACAGTTGTTTGCGCAGTAACGAGTACCAACACATCTATTGTATGCCATATGGTTTTGACCTTCTCTACCGTGTGATGTTGCTGCCACTGGACAAACTGTTTCACAAGGAGCGTGGTTACAGTGTTGACACATTACTGGTTGGAAAGCAACTTGTGGATTTTCTGAAGGATCTTCCATACCTGTGAAAGTATCGATAGAATTCATTAATCCTGAAGTTCCTTCTTTTAATTCAACATCAGCAGCAAAAGTAGCTTCTGATGAATAATATCTATCAATACGCAACCAATGCATATCTCTACTTCTTCTTACTTCTGATTTTCCAACAACAGGCACATTATTCTCTGCGTGACATGCAATAACACATGCTCCACATCCTGTACAAGCATTTAAGTCTATAGATAAATTAAAGTGATGTCCAGTTGATCTGTCAAAAGAATCCCATAAATCAACCTCAGAAGCTGCAGTTGGTTTATGATCTAATGATACCATAGGAATTGGATTCCATTCTTTAGCGTCTTTAGTATTGAATACTTCTAGAGTAGTTTCTTTAACAATATCACCTCTACCCATCAACGTTTTTTGTAACTGTACACAAGCAAATTCATGCTCGCCATCAGCAACAGCAATAGTAGCAGATTGATTAGAGTTTAAGTTAGTGTATAAAGCATAAGCATTAACACCTACTTGCATCTCTTCTTTTAACCCAAGTTTTTTACCATATCCAAAAGCTAAACCTAACGTTCCTTTTGCTTGACCTGGTTGAATGATAACTGGAACATTCTCTAAAGTAGCATTTCCTACTTTAATAGTTGCGTAACTTCCATTTAAACCTCCGTTAGCAACGTTCCAATTTTTTAATCCAATTTTTTCAGCATCTGCTTTTGCAACAGTAACATAGTTATCCCAAGATACTCTTGTAATAGGATCTGGGAATTCTTGTAACCAAGGGTTATTTGCTTGTTGACCATCTCCCATTCCTACTTTAGTATAAAGAACTAAATCAAAATTAGAAGATTTTGCTTGTGCTAAAACTGAGGCAGCAGATGCATAATTAGCAGCCGATGCGTTTAATGGACTTGCAACAGTAGCAACAAAACCATCATGAACTGCTTGATTCCAAGATTTTCCAGCTAAAGAAGTAGCAGAGAAAGATTTTAAGAAATCATAGTAAGCAATTGTATTATCTGTCCAAGCTAATAAAGCTTCTTGGAATTGTTTTGTATTGAATAAAGGATGAATAGTAGGCTGAATAATACTATAGTTACTTCTAGTCATTGCAACATCTCCCCAAGATTCTAAATAATGTGGAGCAGCAGCAGCAATTGTAGTTAAACTAGACGTTTCATCTTCTTTCATAGAGAAAGCAACCGAAAGTTTTACCGATTTTAAAGCCGCTGTAAATTCCTGTGAATTAGCTAAAGTATATGCAGGATTCACACCGTTCATTATTAATGTATGAACTTTCCCTGCTTTCATGTCAGCTACTAATTGAGCAACCGCTTTTGCATCACCTTTTCTTGTAAGAATAGCATCTGAAGGATTAAAAGCCTCAGATTGTAATGCGTTGTTAATCGCTAAAGCTAATAATTGTGCATTTACATCATCTAAACCAGTTACAAAAACTCCTTTAGAACCAGCTGCTTTTAATTGTTTAGCTGCTTTTACAACAGCCTCATCATATTTATCAATTTTTGATGTTCCTACAGAAGCACCAGTAATAATATTGTAAATTTTAACTAATGCTTGTTTTTGAGCAGTAATATTCAAAGGAATTCTAACATCTGCATTAGCACCAGCTAAGGACATATTTGCTTCAATTTGAATATGTTTAGACATCATTCCGTTTTTAGGAATACGACCTTGAGCATAACCTGCATCAAAACCGCCGCCTTGCCAATCTCCTAAGAAATCTGCACCAACAGAGACAATAACATTTGCTTTAGAAAAGTCATAGTTAGCCATTCCTCTTACACCATATACCGCTTGAAATGCATCTAAGGTATTTGATTCAGATACTGCATCATAGACAACATGTTTTGTTGTTGGATATTTTGCAACTAAAGAAGCAATTAAAGCATCAGTTGAAGGACTTGCCATTGTGTTTGTTAACACAACTACATTTCCGCCTTTTGCTTTAGCGTCTTCTAAACTAGCTTTAACTTTAGTGTTTACGTCAGCCCAAGTTGCGTCTTTACCAGCAATTTTAGGTTGTTTCAAACGCAAACTATCATATAATGAAAGTACTGAAGCATGAACTCTTGCATTAGCACCAGTTCTTGCTCCTGCTAAATTATTATTTTCAACTTTAATAGGACGACCCTCACGAGTTTTGATTAAAATATTAGCAAAATCAAAACCATCTGCCATAGTAGTTGCATAAAAATCAGCAACACCAGGAATAATTTCTTCTGGTTGAACTACGTAAGGAATTGACTTTACAACAGGACCTTCACAAGCAGCTAATGATGCCGCTGCAGTGCTAAATCCAACATATTTTAAAAAGTCACGACGAGTAGTTGAAGAAGAAGACAAAGATTCTTTATCTCCTAAAAAGTCCTCAACCGGAATTGGTTCCACAAACTCGTTATTTCTTAGCGTCTCAACAATAGAACTATTTTCGTTTAGTTCTTCAACACTTTTCCAGTATTTTTTGTTTGATGCCATTGTATAGTATATTAGCTTCTTAAATTATTTTATTAATAGTGACATTTTCCACATTCTAAACCACCCATTTGTGCTGCTGTTAATTGCGACACTCCGTATTTTTTAGAAAGTTCTTCGTGGATTTTTTTGTAGTAAGCATTATCTTCTACTTTCACATTTGTTTCTCTGTGACAGTTAATACACCATCCCATTGTCAATGGAGCATGTTGTTTCATGATTTCCATTTCTTCAACTGGACCGTGACATGTTTGACACTCAACTCCAGCAACCGTAACGTGTTGTGAGTGATTAAAATAAACGTGATCAGGTAAGTTGTGAATTCTAACCCATTTAACTGGTTTAGTTTTACCTGTGTATTTTTGTAATGATTTATCCCATCCAACAGCATCATATAACTTAGCAATTTGCTCATCATAGAAAGCTTTTGAATACTCTTCTGTAGCAGTAGTTTCAGCCACCTCACTTATGTTTTTGTGACAGTTCATACACACATTCAAAGAAGGAATATTAGAGTGCTTACTTACTCTTGCAGCAGAGTGACAGTATTTACAATCAATTCCGTTTTCACCAGCATGAATTCGGTGTGAATAATGTATAGGTTGAACTGGTTCATACCCTTGATCAACACCAATTTGCATTAAATAACCGTAGGCAAAATAAGCACTTACTAAAAGAAATAAAATTGCAGATACTAATACTAAAAATTGATTTTTAGCATAAGCATTGAACAAACTCATTAATGAGCGATTTTTCTTAACAATTTCTAACCCTTTAGCATCAGCAATTTTAGTTAACATGGTGTATACTAAATACAACATGACAATCAACATAAACATCACTAATGAAAGAACACCTAGAATTACATTATTAGAAACACCAGTCTCATTTGCAGTTGTTTGAGCACCTGCAGCAGGAGCAACTTCAGCAGGAGCTGGAGCTGGTTCTGAAGTATACGCTAAAATATTGTCAATATCTTCATTAGACAATTGCGGAAATGCTGTCATAGCCACTTTATTGTTTTCCTCGAAAACTTTTACAGCTTGCGCATCTCCTGATTTAATTAATTCTCCACTGTTTTTAATCCACTTATACAACCATTCTTTATCATACTTAGCAGCCACACCACGAAGTGCAGGACCCGTAGATTTAGCGTCTAATTTATGACATGCAGCACAATTGGCATTAAAAATTTCTTTACCTTTTGCAGCATCTTGAGAAAATGCAGTTAAAGAAATCGTTAGCGTTAAAGCTAAACTGAAGAAAATCTTTGAAAACGATTTATGGTTACCCACCTTTTTCATATTTAAAATGATTATCAACTAATTATTTTGGTATAATTTTAGATATTACTATCTACAATCAACTCTAATTTTAAAAAACTCCGACAAAAATACAATATTAGAACTATTATTAAAACCTTAATTTTATCTTAAAATGTAATTTATATTTGTTCTAAATAACAATAATAGGTCTAACAATTAAATGAAATTGTATTTTTGTATTGAAAAAAAAAGCCAATGAAAAAAACACAAAAACCTAACTTATTGTTCTTCTTTATTCTATGTTTATTTTTTAATCAAAAAACAGTTGGGCAGGAGGTGAAATCTAATTTATCTCAGGATCCAAAAATTGAACAATTATTAAAAGAAAAAAGAAAAATAAATCTTGGATTTGTTTCAAACGACACCTACAAAATTCAAATTTTTTATGGAAGTAGTGACGAATCTAAAAAAAAATTACAAGAATTTAAGAAAGAATTTATAGGTTTTGACGGCACAATCGTTTACACAAACCCAAATTATAAAGTTTGGATAGGTAATTTTGAAACTCGTATTGAAGTAGAAAAAGCAATGATTGAAATTAAGAAAAAATATCCCACAGCGTTGATTATAAAACCTACTAAATAAATAGGTTTAAAAAACAAAAACGCCTTGCAATGCAAGGCGTTTTATTTATAATTCTAAATAGTATTACTTTAATTTTTTCTTCACTTCCACTTCTTGGAAGGCTTCAATTAAATCATACTCTTTAATATCGTTATAATTTTTAATCTGCATACCACAGTCATATCCTTTTGCAACTTCTTTTACATCGTCTTTAAAACGTTTTAAAGTTGCTAATTCACCTGTGTAAATTACAACACCTTCTCTAATAAGACGTATTTTAGAGTTTCTAAAGATCTTGCCATCGGTTACCATACATCCAGCAATTGAACCTACTTTTGTTACTTTAAAGATTTCTCTAATTTCAGCAGTTCCTGTAATTTCTTCTTTCATTTCAGGAGACAACATACCTTCCATAGCATCTTTCAAGTCGTCTATTGCATCGTATATAATTGAGTAGTTTCGGATATCAATTTCTTCCTTATCTGCTAATTGTTTTGCATTTCCTTGCGGACGAACGTTAAATCCGATGATAATTGCATCAGAAGCCGAAGCCAATAACACATCCGATTCAGTAATTGCTCCTACCCCTTTATGAATGATATTGATCTGAATTTCTTCGGTAGATAATTTAGAGAACGAATCCGATAATGCTTCAACAGAACCATCTACGTCTCCTTTAAGAATAATGTTTAACTCTTTAAATTGACCTAAAGCAATACGACGACCTATTTCGGCAAGTGTAATATGTTTTTGAGTTCGAACCGATTGTTCGCGTTGTAATTGCGTACGTTTTGCTGCAATTTGTTTTGCTTCTCTTTCATCTTCGTATACATTAAACTTATCACCTGCTGTAGGTGCACCATCTAATCCTAATACTGACACTGGAGTTGATGGACCTGCTTCTTTAACTTGGTGACCTCTTTCATCAAACATGGCTCTGATTTTACCATGATTTTTTCCAGCCAAAACATAATCTCCAATTCGAAGCGTACCTGCTTGTACTAAAATAGTTGATACATATCCTCTACCTTTATCTAATTGCGCTTCCACAACAGTTCCTAATGCAGGCTTGTTTGGGTTTGCTTTTAATTCAAGAACTTCTGCTTCTAATAATACTTTTTCTAGCAATTCTGAAACTCCTGTTCCTTGTTTTGCTGATATATCATGAGATTGAAATTTTCCACCCCAATCTTCAACTAACAAGTTCATTCCTGCTAATTGTTCTTTAATTTTCTCTGGATTTGCATTTGGCTTATCCACTTTATTGATTGCAAAAATCATTGGAACTCCTGCTGCTTGTGCATGACTAATTGCTTCTTTTGTTTGAGGCATGATGTCATCATCGGCAGCAATTACGATAATTGCAATATCGGTAACTTGAGCTCCACGAGCACGCATCGCCGTAAAGGCTTCGTGACCAGGTGTATCTAAAAATGTAATTTTTTCACCACCTTCTAAAATAACTCCGTAAGCTCCAATATGTTGTGTAATTCCACCCGACTCACCAGCAATAACATTAGCTTTACGAATGTAATCTAATAATGATGTTTTACCGTGATCAACGTGACCCATTACTGTTACAATTGGCGCTCTATGAACTAAATCTTCTGGATTATCAGCAATTACTTCAGTTGCTTCCTCTATATCTGTTGTTATAAATTCAACATCAAATCCAAATTCATCAGCAACAATTGTTAACGTTTCAGCATCTAATCTTTGATTCATTGTTACCATAATACCTAATGACATACAAGTCCCAATAACTTTCGTAATTGGCACATCCATCATAGTAGCTATTTCACCTACTGTTACAAACTCGGTAACTTTTAATGTTTTACTTCCTTCTTCAAGTGCTTGTAATTCATCATCAACACGTTGACGGTGAGAATCTCTTTTATCTCTACGGTATTTAGCCGATTTTGATTTATTACCTTTTCCTTGTAAACGTTCTAACGTTTCTTTGATTTGGTTTTTTACATCTTCTTCAGAAGGTTCAACCTTTTGAATAATTGGTTTTTTACCTTTATTAAAACCACCTGCTGCACCACCTTTTACAAACTCTTTTTTAGGACCACCAGGTTGATTATTTACTCCTGAAGCTCCAGGACCATTTGGCTTAGTTATTCTTTTACGTTTGTTTTTATTATTAGAACCACTTGCTTCATTGGAAGCTTGAGGTGTTCCAGGCTTTTTAATATCTTTTTTAAACTCTTCACTCTTCTTTTTTGGCTTATTAAACTGAGTTAAATCAATTTTTTGACCTGTAAAAGTTGCGCCTGAAAGTTTATGGTATTGTGTTTCTATTTTTTCTTCACCTACTTCTTCAGACGAATCCACTGAAGGTTTTTCTTCAATATTAGAATTTTCAACTTGTTTTTTAACAACTTTGTTTTCTTGAGTAATTTCTTCTTTTGTCTTGGAAACGGATGTTGGTTTAACTACTTCCGATGCTACTTTTTGTTTGGTTTCAAGAGTTTCTGATTCAACAGGTTTTTTAGGGTCTAATTCAATTTTACCTATTGCTTTTGGAGCTGTTACAACTGCTTTAGCCTTAATAACTTCTTGTCTCTGACGTTCTTCATCAAGCAATCGTTTAGACTCCTGTTCTTTTTCAAGTTCGCGTTTAAGTGCTTCTTTCTCTTTTCTTTTTTCTTCACTTACTTCAAGAGAGGCAACCTTATTTCCTTTGTCGGCAGAAAATTGACCACATAAGACTTTATATTCCTCTTGAGATATTTTAGCATTTGGACTAGACTCAATTTCATGACCTTTGTCTTTTAAATAATCCACAGCTCTATCTAGAGAAATATTTAATTCCCTTAAAACCTTGTTTATTCTTATTACTCTTTCTTCAGACATATAATCTTTTTAAAAATTCTTTTTTGTTGTGCTGTCTACAAATATACAATTATCCTTCAAGTTCTTCCTTAAGAATATTCATTACATCGATAATTGTTTCTTCCTCAAGATCGGTTCTTCTCACTAAATCAGCAACTTCTTGATTTAAAACGCTTCTTGCTGTATCTAATCCGATTTTTTCGAATTCTTCAATAACCCAATCTTCAATTTCGTCAGAAAACTCTCTTAATTCAACATCATCTTCCTCCTCGGTAATACCTTCGCGAATTACGTCAATTTCATAACCCGTTAATAAACTAGCTAATTTTATGTTGTTACCACCACGTCCAATGGCTTTAGAAACCTCTTCAATTTTTAAGAAAACTTCTGCCGTTTTTGCTTCTTCATTGATTTTAACCGAAGAAACTTTTGCCGGACTTAAAGCTCTTGTAATATACAATTGCGGATTTGATGTGTAATTAATAACATCAATATTTTCATTTCCTAATTCACGAACAATTCCGTGTATACGAGATCCTTTCATACCTACACAAGCTCCAACTGGGTCAATTCTATCATCATAAGAATCTACAGCTACTTTTGCTTTTTCTCCTGGAATTCTAACTACTTTCTTAATAGTGATTAATCCGTCAAATACTTCAGGAATTTCTTGTTCAAATAATTTTTCAAGAAAATCTGGCGCCGTTCTAGACATAATAATTTGTGGTTTATTGCCTTTCAATTCCACATTTTCAATAACACCTCTTACGTTATCACCTTTTTTGAAATAATCATTTGGAATTTGTTTTTCTTTTGGTAAAACAATTTCGT